>ERZ773106.309-NODE-309-length-54762-cov-5.758916_pt1 | contig 54762 bp, 83 predicted proteins | sample MGYA00580572_ERZ773106 | MGnify/ENA primary metagenome ERZ773106 (study PRJEB29015, sample SAMEA2737868) | human gut metagenome | biome: human gut; feature: human-associated habitat; material: faeces | place: China | collected 2012 ... | reverse complement strand
ATCATCATAGTTGAACAGAGGGAAAATAGCCTTTATAAAGCAAACTAAAAGGATGTATTATTAGCTATACTTATTTATCAGTTATTCGGTACATGATACTACGATATCCATCACTCTCGGCTTTTGTTTGAGGTAAAATAAAATCGTCAAAGCCAGTAAAATCAATAGATTTAGGCTTGACAGAATAGGAAGGTTCCTTTATTGCTGAAAGCAATGCGGATTTTTCTAATAATTGCATTTTCTTGTCTAATCCACGAAAATCATATGGTGCGGCCACCATTGTTTGCAAAAACGCTCTTTCAGATGCAACCGATAGGTTAAATGACGACATTTATTTTCTTTTTGAAAAAATTTTTGTGCAGAATTATTCAAAAGGCTCTCAATCTGTCATAATAAATATGTAAAAGAAAGGAGTCCGCATGCAAAGACCACAGAAATTTTTCACATTTAATGTAATGGCAGAAGCAGATATGGCTTGTTTTACGGCACAGGAGTTTAAGACGGACCGGTTTTCTTATCCCGTACCCACTCCAGGAGCGCTCGAAGGTATGTTGAAGCAGATCTTCTGGAAACCGCCGATCGAGTACCGTGTACGTAAAATTGCTGTCTGCCGGAAACCAAAATATAGAAATATCAAAAGAAACGAAGTAAAAGAAAAAGCAAAATACGGGAATATTACTACCGGAATTTCTACGCATGATACGAGAACACAACGCAATACATGTTATCTTATGAATCCAAAGTATATTATCCAGGTAGATGTGATCCTTCATCCAAACAGAGTTCAAAGAGATGAAGAAAACGGTGTGCGCCTGCCGGTTAAATACAGGGAGATTATTAAGCGTCGGTTTCAGAACCAGAATGAGTTCCGTGTTCCGTTTCTTGGCTGTCAGGAATGTATTGCCAATGTGGAATGGGTAGATGACTTTGATAAAGCCGTGGAAGAGAACATGGAAAAAGAAATGAAAACTTCCGGAGAAATCGATTACGGCTTTATGAGAAGCCGGATGAAATTCAGAAACGGTGGGCGTCCGGTCAATGATGACTGGGTTAACCCCGTATGGGACGAAACAGCGGACACCTCATTTTATCATGCCGTTATGAACAATGGTATCATTAATGTCGAGGAGGAAAGTTATGCTTAATAAAGGAATTGTTCAGGATCTCGTAGATTATTGCGAACATCTGGAAAAGAACGGAATGGTTCCAAAAAGAGGCTACGAATATAAGGAAGCGCATTTTCTCATTCATCTAACGGAAAACGGAGAAATTATCTCAATAGAGTCACTTGGTAAAATCAACTTTGATGAAAAATCTAAAAAAGAAAAGGAATCTTTTCTCAAATACGAAACCACTTACGCGAACTCTGTAAACGGAACGATCCGTATTCCGGAGATACGTGCCGCATATCTGTTTGGACTGGATTATGACAACAGCAAAAAGAGTATTGTGATCAAACGGAACAAAGACAGCAAACCGGACCGGCATGAAAAATTGAAGGCAGCCACACTGGTGGCTATCGGGGATATTAATGATCCCGGAAAAGTAGATTCTCCTATTGTGAATGCCTACCGGAACTTTATAAAAAACTGGGATCCGGATAAATGGGAAGAAAATGAAGTTTTTCAGAAAACCATTTCAGAAAAAGATGCTTCAAAATTGTTGAATTCCAATTTTCTTTTCTGTTTAAACGATGATAAGGATGCATTGCTTCAGAATGACCCGGCACTGCGAAAACGGTGGGATGAAGTGCTGTTTAATAAGCGGCTCCTTGAAAATTCCAATTACTCAGGATTCAGCACCCATGGGGAAGATACCCAGGTTCCGATAGCGAAAGTACATCATCAGGTTACCGGTGCATGGGGCGGGACAGGATCTACTTTTGCCTGCAATAACTTCCCTGCTGCAGAAAGTTATGGACTGCAACAAGCAAACACCTGCGCTACCTCTGTCGATGATATGGAGAAATACACCCGTGCTTTAAATTATCTGGCTCATAGCGGACTAAAACATAATTTCAGCGAAGGCAACAGTACTTATGTGTTCTGGTCCATGGACGGAGGAGAAGCGGTTGAAAACATTTATTCAGAGTTCCTTGGACAGAAAACAGTAGATGTCTCGGCAGAAGAGAGGCTTAGAAATATTCTTGCCTGTGCATATTTTGGAACGATCAACGAAGAAAAAGTCCGCACCATTCTTGGCGATCTCGCCGACAGTGATCTTCGTGTCCTTGAGATAGATAACAGTACAAGCGGCAGAATCATCGTAAAAGGATATAGCTGCTCTACATTGTTGCAAATTATCGAACATGTTGCAATGTTTCAGAGTTCCTTGCAGGTAACGGGAAGAAATAACATATATACCTATAAACAGATACGGGATGTGCTATATCCGGAATCTTCCAAAGGTAATAAAAACTTTCTCGAAAAAGAAGATGTCGTTTTGCAGGAGATTCGCCGGTCAGTTTTCCGTGAAGGATACGCTTCCGGGATCATGGCTCAGAAAGCATTGTCGAGATTATCCATGGAAAAAGAGTGCCTTACATCAAGATATTACATTCAGTGCGGCATCTTAAAATCTCATCTTATGCGGTCCATTAAAAAAGAAAGTGAGAAAATTACGGGAATGGTAAATGAAAATAATACTAACGCTGGATATTTGTGCGGAAGATTACTGGCGGTGGTCGACAGTCTTCAATATGTAACGGCTGCCGTCAAACCCCAGAGGACGATGCTCACGACGAAGATAGCGGCGGTGTCAATGAATCCAGCAGATGCTTTTGTTTCTATCCTTAATTATAAGGAATATTACCTTGCGAGAACAAACAATATTGCATTACGCGTATATTACGGCAAGCTGATCAACGATATTCTCGGAAAATTCGAAAACGGAATTCCGAAACGGATGACCGACAGAGACCGGAGCTTCTTTTATATTGGTATTGCACAACAGAAAGATGCTTTGCTTACAAAGAAAAAGGCGGAAGAAAAGGCTGCCTTAGCCGAAACATCTGCATAATTTTTGTGCAGAAAAATACAATATCATCAAAAACTGTCATAATAATATTGAAACATAAAATATACCAAAGGAGAAAATGTATGAATTTTAGAAACATTCCTATTGATTCTAACTGCACTTATGATTTTGTAGTTCTTAATTCCTGTACATACAGCAATCCCAACGGGGATCCCGACTTCGACAACCAGCCGAGATGCAATCCGGAGACTGGAAGAGGAGAGATCACAAGTGACTGTCTGAAAAGAAAGATCCGTGACCGTGTCAGCCAGCTTACCGAAATGGGCGCCGTCGATGTATCTGCCAACAACATCTTCATCCAGTCGGAAACCTGCCTGAATAATCTGATCGGCAACGCCGTCAAGGAAAGTGGCCTTTCCGAAAAAGATATCAAAAAGGACGACGACGCAAATAAAGCTGTCAGATATATGCTGGACAGGTACTTCGACGTCCGCATATTCGGGGCCGTATTAAGTACCGGTGCTCTCAAAAATACTAATGCACATATCACAGGAGCAGTTCAGATGAGCTACGGCGTCAGCGAAGATCCGATATATATCCGGCAGACAAAATGCGTAAGAAATGCGCATACGACCGAAGCTAGAAGCGAAAATGCCGGCGGAGAATTTGCTTCCAAGCCCGTTGTGGAATTCGGTCTGTATAAGGCGTATGGACGCTATATGGCATGCCAGGGCAAAAAGAACGGAGTAAAAGATGCGGATCTTGCCCTGTTGTTTGAAGCGATCTGTTCCATGTACGACAATGATCTGTCTGCCTGCAGAAACGGCATGTGCATGGAAAAACTGGTAGTGTTCAAACACAATAATGAGAGAGCTATCGGATCGCTCAAGAAATATGCGGACCGCGTAAAGGCTGTAAAAAAGACGGATGAAGATTATCCTCATTCCATGAATGACTATGAGGTGAAGATCGATAGAGAAAACACTCCGGAAGATGTGGAAATTTACGTGATTGACCTGTAAGAGGTCGTGAGGTGCGAATGTTATGCGGATGGGAAATAGACGGGACATTCGCACCGGATTTATATAATCATTTGTGCAAATTAGTTCATTCGAATAGCCAACAATTTGCTATCGACAATATATGATAATTTATTTATATTGTGATACTATATATCGCGGTCGCTCCTTACGTTGGAGCGTGAATTGAAATATGCATACGCTTGAATCCATTCAACCCCAAGAAATCGTCGCTCCTTACGTTGGAGCGTGAATTGAAATTAACATATTAATTATGAAGATAGTAGCTACCTGGTCACTCCTTGCGCGGGAGCGTGAATTGAAATAGCAAGAGCCTAGCATCTCGTGTGTTTAGCTTTTTATCGCTCCTTTTGCGGGAGCGTGAATTGAAATCTAATCGCTGTTCTATCAAAATATAACAAGGAGAAAATATAAATATGCTTTCGAAAATCATTTTAATAATCGCTATATTGCTCGTCCTTATTGTTTGGTGTATATTATTTGGCCCAGTTCACGTTCCTCTTTTTAAGGATGAACGGGATCTTTTGGATGAGGATGAGTTGGAAATTATGCTTGATATGCTTGAAAAAGAAACGAAAGAAACAGAAGAGAACGAATCGACGAAGTAGTTACCGTTGTTTTGCCAAGTCGCTCCTTACGTTGGAGTGTGAATTGAAACCCACCAAAACATCTTTTGTTTTCTGCTCTGATCGTCACTCCTTATGCGGGAGTGTGAATTGAAATATGGCCGTGGCAACGTTAAGCTAGTCGCTCCTCACAAAGGGGCGTGAATTGAAAACATGCTGAAATATCTTTGGTAGCCTCAATCTAAATCGCCCCTTCGAGGGGACATGAATTGAAAGCAACATACCAGTGCAAAAGGAGGAAATATGTCAAGCACAATAGTTATGGCACTTATAATAGTGACAATCATCGTTACCGCATTTGGGCTAATTGTTGAGGTTCTAAAACGCGATGTAAAAAAGGCTTTTGCTTCGTTTGGTCTAATTGTTATGCTAACGGTTGGAGCTAATATATATTACTCCTTTATATTCACTCAATCGGAAAACACGGAGCAGATAGTGATTGAAAATCAAATTGACGCTGCATCAGATGAAACAGAACAGAAAAGTGATTCGTTATCTGAAAAAAGAAGCTATATTATTGGGAATAGTATTAGCTGCAATAATTTCATTACCGGCAATTATCCCTAATCTTCGAGATACTTTCGGAGAAACTGAAGATGCATCGAAAAAGCAATCTTGACGCTATAGAATCTCAGACGGGATGTTCGCCGAATTAAGGAGCTTTTATGCAAAATTCTTTAATATCAACATTTATTATCTTTTTCATCAGCATTCTGATAACTGTTGCCATAAATAAGATAACGGATGTTATAGATGAAGTTATTCTGAAAAGGAAAGAAAAACAACGAATAGAAAAACAGAAAAAGGACTGGGATAACAATCAGATAGTTCGCCGTAAATTCCTTTCAAAGTACACACTTCCAGAATCAGTCCTTTGCCTGAAAAACGGAGAAAAAGATGCAATCATCGCGGAACTTCCGCAGATCGTATCTGGCATTTATATGTATAGATCTCCATCTTCGAAATATAACGCAAATGACTGGATCCCGTATCCAAATCCCGCAATTATTTTCATGAATCGTTTCGCCATTTGTACGCATACTTTTGACCATTGCCTTGAGATTGTCGAAAACTTGAAGGTACACGGGATAAATGTAGCGGCGGATTCATTTGAACTGGAAGAAAAATTGAAAATGAGAAAGAAGTAGTTGAAACAGTCTCATTTGAGACTGTTTTTCTTTGTTGTTTTTCTTTCATATTAATAACGTTAAAAGAGATTATTGGAGGAAGATATTATGGCAAATGAAAACAAAAGAGTAGAAGCAGAGTGGACGGGTTGCTATCCACGCCTGTGCTCAGGAAATTGGATTCTGAAAGTTGGCGGAGTTAATGTTTCTGACAAAATTCCGGAGGACTTACAGAGATCGCCGATGAATACTTATGGCACTTATACAAGTTAGCATTTCAACGAAGAGTGGCTGGAAGTATTCGAGAATTACACAGATGGCTTGCATGAAAAAGAATGGCTGAAAGAAAACAAAAGCTGGCTCGATACGATCACAACAGATTCTGATGTGCAGAAAGAGATCTTTTTTGCTATTCAGGAACAGAATTTCAGAATCGGCAGCTGCGGTGGGTGTATTAAAAAATAGAGATAAAAAAAGGTAAAATTACATGAGAAAAAGAATTTTAACTGCAATTATTAGCACTGTATTGTTAATCAATGTATTAACCGGTTGCGCTTATGTCGGAAATGAAATAAATGAGCTGAATGGATCAATCACAGGCAATACCTACAACGTTTCGTTCTATTCCAACGAAGGTGAAAAATTTATGGAAATGAGCGGAGAGAAGATTAATCTGGATTCCAATGTCGTTAGGGAACGTACCTATAGTTCCGAAGGCGGCTGGGGTTATACCAAGACTCTGTCAAGCGTTGTAACGGTAACCATTGATGGAAAAGAAGTCGAGAGCTGCGGCAGCACCATGATTTTTACCGAAGAAGGGCTGAATCCGGAAGTCAATTTCAAAAGTCCAGAAGTCATCAATAGCTCCACAGATGGAAGCTTCGGCGATAATGTAATTGTTGCCAGCGTCGTAAACCGGTACAAGAATTTATTTGGTAAATCCAGAGTAGTGATCATTCAGTCACAGCTCGGTGATCCGATCTGTGCATATTCCGGTGATGAAGTTTACTGGGAAGTTTGCCAGGATCTGCCTAAGACGACAAAACTGATGATTGACGGAAAGGCACTTTATATTCATAGAGCTAATTTCCAGATCATTGACAAGGAATTGTTAAATTAGGATTTAGCAAAGGAGAAAACGAATGTGTGATCTAATCTACAGAGGAGGAATCCTCAAAACAAAACCCGGCAAAAAAGATTCTGCCGTCGATGCCATTCTCGCAGATAAAGAGTTTGCTATGGATTTTGCAGGTTGTGATTTTGATGCGATCATGGAAGAGATCGGATTCTACGTAATTGACAAGAAAGACTGGAGTGCCGAATTAAAATATCATGCGTATCCTGAAGATGTATTCTATGCGTTGGACAAGGTTCTTTTTGCGATTAGCCCATTCATTCAGCAGGGAAGTTATCTGGAATTTTCCGATAATAAAGGAAATTTGCGTAGATACATCTTCAACGGAGAAGAAATGAGACGCGTAGAACCACAGATCATCTGGCCGGCGATTACGGCGGAGCAGTATGCGGCAGTATAATTAATTATGAGAAGCGTTGCGAAAGCGACGCTTTTCTTATTTTTCGCTACTTTCATTCATAATAAGTATGAGAAACATTGTAAAAAGGAGTGAGCATTTTGAATATCAAAAAGTTATCCGCCGCTAATTCCCCGATCGTGAACATTACCTTTTCCAACCAGACAGAATATAAGGAATATTTGAATGCGATCAAAAAATCAAGCGGAATGATCGCAAAGGCTGGTAATTTCTCCATTTCCGCAGACAGTTTGATGGCCGCTTATAATACATTAAAGGATACATCTGTAAAAGATAAGACGGCCGGTAAAATATCCGTGCAGTTATCCGGAACGCAGATAACAGATATTCTTCCTCTGTTTTTCTGCATGTCTTTATACATGGTAGAGGAGCGCAATCAGAAAGTAACCAAAACCATTGCGCAGACGAGGGGACTCAAAGATGATATGTCCCGCTTGTGCGGAAAGGAGTAAATTGTGTTCTGGATTAAGAAAAAGCCCAAGGAACCACCGAAAACGATAGAATCGGAACTCAACAAACTTTTGGACATCTTGGATCAGATACAAAGAACAACAGAAAAATGGAGGTAGATCATGAGCCGTAAAAAGAATATTTTCAGTATGTATCGGGTGCTTTTGCTTGCAGCAACCCTGCCACTTGTCGCGGTACTTTTAGGGGTGACGACAGCATCCATGAAAGCAACTTCAAAAGAAGTAAAAAACCTGACAAAAAACTATATGCTTTCCATTGTGGAACAATGCGGCAGCGCACTGGATTCCGCTTTATTCAAAGGAGAAGACGACACTCTTTCTTATAATTCCTTATCTGCAAAAGCAAATGATTATACCGTTACTGATGTCGGTTCATCTTATCTTTATATTGTTGATGGTCATACGACTGAAATGCTGTACCACCCGACAAAAGAAAAGGTTGGCAAATCAGTTGAAAATGAAGCTGTAAAAACATTGATCAGTCAGATCAACGCAGGCAAGCATCCGGAACCGGATATTATCGAATACAATTTTAACGGTACACTCAAATATGCCGCTTATTATGTAGGAATCAATGAGAAATACATAGCGGTCATAACGGCAGATGAACCTGATGTATTAAGAGGCATAAATAATATCACAAAACAGTCGATTGTCGTTTATATTGTATCTTTGTTGTTCTGGATCGCTATAACCATGATCGCTGCAAAAGATATCTGCAAACCGCTCGCAAAAATAGTAAACGTGATCACAGAATTTTCAAAAGGAAATTTTACCGCAGATGTCCGGATTCATTCTATTCTGAAGGAAACCAACCAGCTGATCGATGCGGCAACAGATCTGAAACAAAATATGATCCGGACTATAGAACAGGTAAATAAATCATCCCAAAATCTGATTCAGGACACCGGATCTGTTAATAATGAAATCACCGTCTGCAACGACGCTGCTGTCAGTGTCAATACCGCAGTCGAAGAGATCTCGAGAGGAGCCATGGACCTGGCGAATCATGCCCAAAATATTAACGAACAGATGGCCGCCGTCGGTGAAGCTATTGCAAGCGCTAACGTTCTGTCTGAAAATACCATGGATGCTTCCGGACAGATACGCGAAATCTCAAATGTGACCATGAAAACGCTGGACGAACTGTTATCTGCAAATGGAGTTACGAATAAAGCAGCCGGCGCGGTGGCCGATAGTGTCATTGAAACAAATAATGCTGTGCAAAAGATCAGTGAAGCAGCCGCAATCATCGCATCCATCGCCGAGCAGACGAATCTGCTTTCCCTGAATGCATCTATTGAGGCTGCAAGGGCAGGAGAAGCCGGTAAGGGTTTTGCTGTTGTCGCAGGAGAAATTAAAAATCTCGCAGAACAATCCAATGGATCTGCAACAGAGATCAAAAACATCATCGTGAATATCCTGGCGATTTCCGAAAGAAGCACGACTTCTGCAGGAATGATCCGTGAAGCAGTCGCAAAAGAAGAACAGGTCTTAAAAGATATGCATAGCGACTTCGAACGCGTTATGGAAAGTATCGGCAGCGTGTCAGATAAGATCACTGAAATCGCGACAAAAGTAAAAGAGATTAATTCCAGTAAAGATGCGATCATCGAAAGTGCAGAATCCTTATCTGCGATATCCGAAGAAAACGCCGCATCCACGCAGGAGACCTCAGCTACGATCAATGAGATGACGGGACAGATCGCGGCAATCGATGAGCAGATCAAGGACGTAAAAGCTATCGTGGACAGGTTGAATGAAGTGATCGGTGTGTTTACAGTATAGGAGAAAAATTATGTTTTTGGACAGATTGTTAAGAAGAAAAATCATGCATAACGATGTAGCGAAAAAAGTTATGTTTTCCAAGGAAGAAAAGCGTTTTTATATTCGCAAACGGGAGATTCCGGGATGCACCGGAGAATTTCGTGCGCTATTCATAACAGACACTCATTCACATATGACGAAACAGGCACTGGATGATTTCATCTCCGATATCGGAGATGTGGATGTTATATTTGCGCTCGGAGACATGAGTGAAAGAGAACAGCTGCTTCTCAAACAGTATTATACAGATATTCCACGATACGCACTTCTTGGAAATCACGATTACTACGGACAGTTAGAAGAGGCCGGTCTTCCGGACATAAACGGGAAAGTAGTGGTGATCAACGGAGTAAGCTTTACAGGCATCCATGGAAGTATCAAGTACAAAAATACCGATGCCCCTATGCTGACGGATAAAGAGAGCATAAAAGTCGCAAAAACGCTTCCTGAATGTGATATTTTGCTCAGTCACGACAAAGCTAAGAAAGCGGGAGACGAAGGATCGCATGCGGGACTTGAAGGGATCACCTGGTATCTGCTGAACAGACAGCCAGTATATCATTTTCATGGTCATCTGCACGAGAATATGACGGAAGATGCCGCTGATGTTCCTTCTATCGGATTCTGCAGATATGCTTATGTCAGTTTTTCAAAAGAGGGTTGTAAGGTACTGAAATATTTCGGATAGCCTTGGAATTAGAAATATATTTTCCTGCATATTAATGTTATCAAAGATAAATGGAGCAACGGGAGCTCCTAAACAGGAGGAATCAAATATGCAGAAAAATATTTCATTAGTTTTCATCGCAGTTATGAGCTTTGTTATCAGCGTATTAGTTATGGGATTTCTTAATGTGTATTTCGATAAGAATATCGCCATGCTTTATGTGGTGATCTCATGGGTGTTCGTAAATGTGGGTCTGGTAAAATACAACAAGGTATTCGGTTTATAAACCGGAGACAACAGAACATAAGAACTTCCAGCTTCGGCTGGAAGTTTTCTTTTACCTGCAAAAATCTTTCATATTAATAGAAATCTAAGAAAGAGGGAGTGAAAATAATGCTAAGAAACGAATTATTTAAAAATCTTGCAAAAGTTAATAAAGATGACCGTATTTTGTTGCTGACACATGATGACGCCGACGGAGCCGGAGCAGAAATCGTTTTAAGATGCATGTTTCCGGAAAAGAATATCGAGGCCGTACATCTTAACAACGGAGATATGAGCAGACATCTTAAAGAAACATTGACAGATGTAACTATCGCGGAAAGATTCAGTAAAGTTATTGCTTGCGATATTTCCTGCAATGGGGCGGACGCTGAATATATCAATAGCTTGCCTGATATAAATAGCCGGTTCGTTTTGCTGGACCACCATCTGACCAGCCAGTACGTGAACAAGTATTCCTGGGGAATAAGCTTCAGTGATATGATTGAGGACTCATTTCTGACCGGTTATTATTCGAAATCTGAAAATGGGCATTCCTCCGGAACGTCGCTTTTACTGGACTACATGTATTATTGCGGCATCGATTTTCTGCCTGATGCAAGTCGTGTTGCAGCAGAAAATATATGCCTATGGATTTCTGCTTACGATACATGGGATTGGATAACATGTTTTGAAGGAAATGATAAATTCAAAGACGAAAATCTTCTGTTTGCTGCTTATGGAAACAATCTGTATGTCCGTAGAAAATTATCAAAAATCGGATTATTACCCATTTATTACGGCTCCGATAGAATTATGCTCAAAGCAGAAAAAGAAAAAAGAAAAGAACATATCGAAAGTATTAAAGACCAGATCAAATTTGGAACAATGGATACCGTACTGGAAAATGGACGTATCAAAATATATGACATTGCTTATATCGACGATTCCAAATATGTATTTGATGTTCTGGATTATATGCGCGACACGTATCCGCAGCTGGATCTGTTCATTGTTAATTACGGAAACGGGGTCTCTATCCGCAGTGACAAAGAAGATGTCAATGTGGCAGAAATTGTCAAACCGTTCGGAGGCGGCGGACATAGGGGAGCCGGCGGATTCAAATTCGAGAAGAGAGATATTTATAATCTGTTTGAGAAAACAACAGGAACAACGCTGCGATTACAAAATAGAAGTTCAAAACAGTAATTTAGGAGGTTTTTATATGATTATATGTAAATATTTATCTGTTATCGGAATTCTCGTAAACACGGCGAGTTTGATGATATTCAGAAATACAATATCATATGAAAAAATTTCATTGGGTTCACCGATACAAAAGAGTAATTATTTAACAATAATTCAACATAATCCAATATTCGGGATGATATATGTAGTCTGTGTCACAGTTTTAGTCTTATGTGAATTGTATCAATTATTTACATCTAATAAAAACAACAGGCAAGGAGAAAAAGATGACAAAAATTGATGCTTTATGTATGCAAAGAAAAGTTGCGGAAGATGTGTATAAGTCCGCAAAATCTGAAAAAGAAAAAGAATTTTATCAGCGCGAAATCAATAAGATTAATGTCAAGATTTGTGTCATGGTCGAATATGCCTGATAAATTCGAACTGTGAGCATTGCTTGCAGACTGAATGCGGAAAACGCGAACCAAATGCAGACTATTAAGAGGAGAATAGAAAAATGGCATACGATGCATGGCTAGAAGGCTACAAAAGAGCTTTACGAAGCCCGGCTAATTATTTCCACCCGGAAAATTCCGTCAGAAATCAGAGAGTGGGAGACTGGATTGTATCCGCAAAGATCATAGGCGGATGTCAGGGCGTTATCTGCATTTATAATGCAGAAACCCTCATGGAGCATCATCGAGAAATCACAATCGGGTTAAGCTGCATGGAGGATGCTCCCGATGAGATCAAGGCTTTTTATAACAGAGCCTTTGAACGCGATTTTCAGAGAGTTGTGGAACTGGCAGAAAAATGGAGTGAATGTTAAAATTAAGGAACTCGCAATTATGCGAGTTTCTTTTCTTTTTCTATCATAATAATATAAATAACACGTATTATTTTACACAATCGAGGAAAACATGACAGGGCGCAGACGAAGACAGCAGAAATATGTTTACACAGCAACCGCTGAAGAGTTTATCCGCGAAATGAACTCAAAACCGCGGATTTTATCAAATGAAACGAGACATAACCGGGAAAAAGCAAGGCATATGAACATCGGGTATGTTTTATTTCTTGTGGCTGCGTTATTTTTATGCGCCATGATACTCATAAATTATATTCAGTCGCAGGCGGAACTTACCGCAAAAATCAGCGAAATATCCCAGTTGGAAAAGGAAGTGAATACCATAAAAAGAAGTAATGACGAGGAAATGAAACGGCTGGAGAGCAGCACGGATCTTGAAGAAATCAAGCGCCGCGCAATTAGCGAACTGGGAATGGTTTACGCAAACGAAAATCAGATCATAATATATCAGAGCCCGGATCAGGATTATATGAGAAAATCGGAGTAGAAAAGAGGAAAGTTATGTTGGCAGTGTGTTTTTTAATTATTTTCATAAGCGCGGGAATATCGATAGCGGCCGCAAATGTTTTCAACGATTATTCCGTCGAGCAAAACTATACCAGAGCCGCATATCGGTTCGTTACTTTTCTTCCGTTCTTTTTATTTGTGTTTCTCACAGTCATTGTCGTTTTTGTGTCAGTTTTGCCGCAGGCATAAGGAAGAGAAAAAGCTGCGGAAAAGCCATAGAAAAGTCTGGTATAGGATTCCAAACTCGGGATCCTATTTTCTTTCATATTAATATCATCATTATAGAGAAATGGAGGAAAGAAAAATGCAAAGAGACATTAAATTCGACTGGCATAGATTCACACCAAAGGATCTGATGCGACTGAATACTGATCGGACACTGGATATTTATGGATATGTTCTGATTGATACAGACGCAGGGCGATATATCGCCGATATTCAGTGGGAGACTATAAGGGATTATGGAAGAAGAGGAATTTCCATTAACCTGTATGAATCAGATGATGACTGGTATCACAATAACTGGCTGACGGATATCAAATCAATCGTCACAGCTAAGGATTATAAACGTTTCCAGAAGAGAGCGGAAGCATCAATCCGTAAATATCTGGAAGAATAGGAGAAAAAATATGCTGATAAGTGAAGCGAAAAAAGGCATTAAATGTTTCGTACAGGGATATGGTGAGGAACCGGATCGTTTTTATATAGAAACATTTGGCGTTATTGCAGAAACACCATCACCGAATAGTCCATTGGCAGACGTAATTATCTTTGGAGATGAGGAAAAACGGCGGATCCGGGTCAATGTCGAAAAGCTATACTGGATCGATCAGAGTTTAAAAATTCCAGGTTACACTGAAGAAAAGAAAAACCTCAAGGTTGTCCTGGAATTGCCAGAAATTATCGCAGCGGATTATCTGAATAACAAGTTCGAGGATTTCTTTAAGCGCGTACTCGCTGACATTGATTGCATCGGTTGCTGCGGGTTGTATGAAAAAGAAATTGCCGAAGCATTATTGCAGGCATTCAAAGACGGCAGAGAAATTTAATAAGCGATTATGCTTCAGAAAGGAAATCAAATGCTTAATCTTGAAGACGTTGTGAGAATAATAAAAAAAGAATGGGGCGTTGATACAATACAATGCCCCTTTGGGTCATGTACAGAAAAATTCGCAGACAAAAAGATGATCGATATAGCAATTAAGAATAATTTTCCAGATAATGTAATTAAAACAATAAAGGAACATCCTATTAAATTTCCAAATTATCAAAAATATGATAACGGGAGAGGAATAGGTAGATATTATATTAATCTAATCACAGAGGATTATCAAACGGAGATTTCGTCTATAGAAAATTAAGGAGAAAAAGTTATGAAATACGAACAGAAAATGTTCGGGGAGTATGTGGCTACCCCGATCAAGAATGCGTTTAATTCAAAGACGGCGTATTGGCTGTCAAAAGCAAACTGCACGGTGTCAATATATATGTTTACGTGCGAGAACGGCTACAATGAGAAGGAAATGTTTTCCGATATGAACCTGGCCACCTACATTGCCATGCTCGAGGAAAAATGCAAAAGTGCCCATGACCATGTTATTTATATGAAGGAGTACAGGACAGCAAAGGAATACCTGAAAAAGCGGAAGAAAAAGGAAGCGGCTCAAAAAGAAGAGTTCAATTCCCTTTCAGAAGTTCTTCAATCACTTGTCGGTACAGAACATCCCGTCGGCGAATTTGACGCATACATCGAAAAGTTTGTAAAAAATTTGGGGAAAGGACAATTTTTTCACGACTGTAAACCGGAACTGATCCATGATCCGGTATTGGATCGGTTCGTCAAGTGCAATTATCGATGCTGCATGGAATTTATGCATTATTTCATTTGTTTGAAACTTAATAATAATGGCGAGCGCGTTCGGATCGAAGACGGATGCCTGGAATTAATTTAAGGAGGGAAATATCATGAGAACATTTACGAAAAACAACAAAAAAGTTGTAGAAAGCAACAGGCTTTCGGATGAAGAAGTGAAGAAACTGAGGGAAAAATATCCTAAAGGAACCCGGATCAGATTAATACACATGTCCGAAGAAATAGCTCAGGCTGTACCCGCAGGAACTATCGGTATTGTTACGAATGTTGACTATATCGGAACAATTCATATGGCATGGGAGACCGGGTCTTCGCTTGGATTAATCCCCGAAGTTGATGAATTCGAGATCGTAGACTAAGGAGGCAACTTATGTTAGTAGGAGATTTAATTTATAACGACGATTTTCTCGTCAATACAAACGTCGCCGTTTTCGATTGCAGCGGCACTGATGCTTCCTGGCACGAAAAGGAAGCTGCGTTCGATTCAAGAAGAGACGGGTGGCATAAACCACTGGCCGCGATCCTCGATTTAAAAATCAAATATATCACCACCGATGACAATTGCATCATCATCGAAGGCGAAAAAAGAAATTAACTCCGGTTTTACCCGGAGTTTTTCCTTGGAGAATTTCTGTGCAGAAATTTGCGAATATTTTCATACCTGATATAATATACATATCGGTTGACAAAACAACCGTTTCTCCCCCAATTATCTTTGATGCGTTCCCCGGCCGGCCGGGCTGGCCGGGGATATTTTTATGTCTTTAGATATTCATTTTCTTTCGTTGGAGACTCAAAAGGCAGTGATATACTCAAAAACTGGATGGAACAAAATGAATAGCACGAAACGATGAGAAGTTCAGGATCTTTTTCTTTTTTATATCTGTCATATTAATAGAAATTCAGACATATGGAGATAGAGAAAGGAAGAAGAAAAATGGCAAAATGGATTAACAAAACGGATCAGCCGCTCTCAGAAGTGGAAAAGTTCATTAATGACTTTATGGATCGACCGGAAGCGGAACAGAAAATTCTTAGGAAGCAATTTATGGAAGGATATTGCTGGCACTTCGCTTATATGTTACAGGATACATTTAATCGCGGGGCCGTTGTATGGGCCGCGCCATTTGGTCATATCTGTTGGCAGGATAATGACGGCAAAGTATATGACATCGAAGGTGAATATACCGGCGAGGCCTTTTATATGATTCCAGAGAAGTTCGCTGAGATGATCGTTCCCGGAAATATGCTGGATTTTAAACATATCCCAGATAAATTTTATGGCACAAACAAGGAAGAATGCATTAAAATTATCAAGGCATATTGTAAGGAAACCGGCAAAGATTATTGTTCAGAAATAGAAGATTATCTGTGCAATGATGTGTAACCTATAGTAGAACAAATTAAAAAATAAAATTTTTCAAAAATGTTACAAATCAACGATAATTCTTTCATACTAATTGTATATTAGAGAAAGGATAGTTTTATGAAAAAAGCAGATCGAATTGGAATTACGTTTGAACAGCATTGTGGAATGAAAGCAACCTGTATCGTTTATAAATCATGCAAAGATATAGACATCAAATTCGAAGACGGAACTATCGTAGAACATCGAAGTTGGTTACAATTTAAAAAAGGCCATATTGCAAACCCATATATTAAATCTAAAGGATTTTATATAAATGGTCCCGTTGATATTCGACAAAAAATTGGACAAACCTATAAACAGAGAAATGGAATGGAAGCGACCTGTATAGATTATCGTAAAGCTGATGATATTGATGTACAGTTTGCAGACAGCACTATTGTAAAAAATAGAAGTTGGAAGGCTTTTATAAATGGTGATGTAAGAAATCCAAATATTAAAAATAAGAACAAAGTTGACATTACTCCTTTTCTGGGAAAAACTTTTAAACAGAAAAATGGGATGAATGCAACGTGCATTGCTTATAGAGGCTCGAAAGATATAGATGTTCAGTTTGAAGACGGGACAATAGTTAAATCAAAGACTTTTCAAAGCTTTACGCTTGGATGTATAGGAAACCCAAACAAAAAGATGCATCGAGGTAGAAAAAGAAAGGATAAATAGTAAAATGAAATTGTACTTGGATGACCTTCGCCCGGTTCCCTACGGGTACGAGGGCTCTGAGATATTATGCGGATCAGGGTGGTGATGCCATACGGCTGCTAGACTGGCTACCAGAACGGTAGACGTTCTATCCGGTGAATATTCATGCCGCTAATCCAGTAGGGAAAGCCAACATGGAGAGGATTTTGGTCAGATATTGGAATTGAAAAGTAACCTGCAGCATTAGCTGCGGGTTTCGTTTATTTACCAATAAATTATCTGCCATATTAAGTGCATCAAAATAAAAGGAGGAAACAAGAGCAAAAATAATTATTTATTAACCATGAAATTGTGATATACTAAAGATGGATCCAGAACATCGGATTGATTCTAAACCGGATAGTTCAACTGAAGAAGATTCTTCTACACCGACACCTGGACCAAATACAGATTCAACTGATACTTTACATGTACATACTTCTATCAAATCAGTTCGTTACCAAAGCTGTCGAATTGATTCTGTCAAAAGAATTTGCTTTTAATGGCAATTTGCAATTATAATACTGGATTGGAAATATTCTATGATTACAATATTCAAAGACAAAAAAGACATACCGAGCGGCAAAGAATACGTGGAACTTAATGATATATTCTTTAATCAAAATACGGCCTCTATAATAGATAGCAAAGCAAACACAATCATTGAGATAATTGACGGTTCTAAATTAATTGGAAAATACAAAATGATTTCTAAATTCAATGGCACTGTTTTGGATATAGATTGTTTATCAACAAGTTGCAAAACAGTGTTAAACGTCATGTATTTTCCAGATAAAGTATTTTGCCTGAAAGAATGCGGCGACGATGCTTTAAAAATATTATATGGACTGGAAAATGGAATGGTATATAGTGATTATGCAATAATACCTTTTGATATGAGTGGGGTTAACGTATCTGATGAAAAAGGAACGAGAATGATATTAGATTATGAAGAATTGAAGGAGTGGTGGAACTATTATGAATCACCACACACCATAAAAGAGTGCAGTTTTACGGCGAGATTTATAAAAAGTGATGACCATTTTTAAAATACATTCCCCGGCCTGACTGGCCGGGGATATTTTTATGTCTTTGTAACCTCATTTTCTAGCATATTAATGATGTTAAACAATAGAAAACTGGAGGGTAAAGAATGAGAGAACCAAAGAAAAGAATCATATATAGTAACTATGATCTCGATGAAATGTTCGATGACGCCAGACAGGAAGTGATCGATAGGGGAGAAGAACCTACCGAAGCAGTTATCTGGAACGAAATCTACGAGATGGATAACCTTAACTGGGAAGAAGAAAAAGAAAGACTGACCGACTTCTTCGAAGGCGGAAAGTGGATCGCTATGGGCACATGTGGCAGATGGAACGGAACGTTTCCGGTAGGCTTTGTATTCACTGATTTCATGGAATTCTTTAACAAGTTGTCCCGTGATTGCGATTACTACGAATTCTCTGATTTCAACGGACATTTCCACGTAAGAGCAAGTCATCACGACGGCGATTACAATTTCAAGATCAGGAAATTAACGCCGGAAGGCATCCGTTTTCTCGACAACTGGTCACAGTCCTTTTCAGACAATCGACCGGAAAGAGAAATCCATAAACGGCTGATGGAAAAATATTCCGTTCTGCCACATTTTGCATATTCTGTTTACGGATGCCCGAAGACGGAATATGTAGATAAGGTTGCATAAAGGAGGACAAGACGATGAGCTATTACAATAGCCCCAAACAATACGAGGACGCAACCGGTAAAAGATTTACCAAAAAATGTCCCTGTATTCATAGAACAGGAAGTGTAAGGGGCATGGTAAAACTGGGTTACTGGAGTGAAAAACGCGATAAAGTCAGAAACGGCGACTGGATCTATTTGCAGCCGTAGAAAAGGAGAAAAACAATTATGTTAACTTATTACAGTGGAGAAATTTCTGTAGATAAAAAATATGCAAAACAGTTAGTGGAAGCATTTAATACAATGACCTCGCTGAGAGAAACGTGTGAGGAAGAAATCCTCAATTCAAACACTGACGGAAAGGTTGCTATTTATTTTGAATACGAAGAGGGCGGAGACAATACGGACGCTCTCGTAGATATGGCAAATAAGCTTATTTCCGAAGGCATCAGCGTCGAGATGGATATTAGCTACACGAACGAAAATGGAGATGGGTTGCTTGTGATTGAAGATGGGCAGGCCATTGATGTTTGTGGCAGCGAAGCATGTATTCGCGAACTTTCCAACGAAGAGCTGCTGGAAGAGCTGAAGAGACGTGGAATTGATGTGATCGATAAGAAAAAAGTCATCGATATACTCAAGACGGCGCAGATCGTTACAGCGAAGACAAATGGTTTTATTGACGGATTCGTAAGCCAGATCTGGGTGATCAATGACCTGCTGAGAAAAGTTATTGAAAAACTCGGAGGAGAAGCCTACAAAGTAGAGCAGGACGGATCCATCGAATATGACGATTCTGAAAACGAGAAGATCAAGGAATTCAAGGAGGAAAAATAAATGAAAATGTTTGTTTATGTAATTGATTCCGATATCCGCGGTATCGTATCAGCAGCGGATCAGGAAGAGGCTGCAAAGAAGGTTATGAACGCCTATATCGATCACGGCGGACCGGAATTTGATCCGGAATGCGTGAATATCAAGATCATTCCTTTCGAAGAAAATTCGAAATTTGAGGATCATCCGGATGTTACCGAACTGCCGGAAATTTTCCAGGGAATCGCCTGGGCGTAATCGGGAGGTATGAGATGATAAAAGACCCGAAAAATGGATCCTCAAAGAGTTTACGGATACATATAGCGTGCAGCCCACAGGGACGCTTCATGGATATGATTACTTTGAGGACGGAGACGGGAAATGGGTATATAATATATCCTTTCACCACGAAGGCAATTTCGCTGATGTGCAGGTGATATTCCCCCGGAAAGTTCCTGTTGCGGCGGCAATCAATAAGGCCCGAAAAAAATATAAAAATACCAGGTGGACAAATCAGCCCGCCTGGAATAATTAAGAAATGAAAACGCTCGCGATACCGCGGGCTTTTCTTTTGTTTATCTGTCATATTAATTATGGAACAGGAGGAATGTTATGAGTAAAAAGACCAAAGAAGAGTACGAGAGAGAAATTGCAACTATTGATGGAATTATGAAATGCGTATGCAGGTTCGCGCAAACATCATCAACGGATAAAGAAGATATGCTACAGTCCGACTGGTTCATCGAATATAAGGAATATCTGCTTGGGCGCATGGAAAAAGTGGATAGGAAAATTGCAAAGCTGAATAGGATATCTAAGAAAAAATAATGCAAACATCTGCGCTTTGCGGGCTTTTTTCTTTGTTTCCAGTTTTTACGATGCGGAAACATTAGTTAGTATACTACAGGATGCGATATATTACAAAGCGAAAGAAATCTCAAACTGGATCACATCAGAAAAGATAGATTTCAAAGAACCCCAAAATTATCATACACTGGCGTTTACATTAGATATGGGAGACGATCCGGTAGGACACGGAATAACGATTGATGGAAGAGAACTGGCTACAACAATGACGACGGTTGTTCTTCAAAGAGATTTTTCTGACGAATCGCCCTTTGGATTTTTCGTTAAAACGGCATACGTAGATATTTTTCACGAACGTGCCGAAGAAACTGGATTAAGAGTCAATATTCCGGATTTTATTCAGAACAAAATACCGTTCACATCAAATATCGAAAAAGCTTATCATTGTTTAAAACATGAATATCCAGATAAGAAGATCTGGCTGCAAAATAATAAAGGAAATTCTGAAATTAAAATTTCAGAAGATAATGGCGATAACAAATACATTGCTTACATAAGCGAACTGGGAACAAAAATCAAAAAGGCTGAAATTGATCATATACGAACAGCAAGTTCTTTGGAATGTTATCTTGAATGCCCCAAATTGACCGAAATGCTGACTTATGCAGATAATGTAACACATAACAGAAATATAACACAAAGTAAGAAGCAGGATATAACACATTAGTTTCTGTGTAGAATTTTGACTGTCGCTAATATTTGTATTATAATTGATTCATCAAATGAACAAGGAGGCAGAAATGTATAATCCACAAATTGTATATTCTGAAAAAGAAGAAGTTACCGTTGTTCCGGGAGTAATTTTAAATAAACTGATTCCTTTTATGGAAGAAAATAAAATTGAATATAGAACGGTTCCCCAAAGTGAATTCGAAGACGGCTGGCCCGGTGGGTGCGTATACCGCGGCAGACCTAGAATCAATGGTGTCGCCGCCGTAGTAGCAAAAGTCGATACTGAATGCCTGCACAAGATCGCAGAAGACCTGCTTCATGTAAGCGCCAATGATCCTTGCTTCGGTGGGAGAAAGGTAATGTAATGTACAATCCTGAAATTACATACCGAAACAAAAAACAGCACTTGCTCCTTCCCGGAGTAGCTTTGAATAAATTAGAGCCATTCCTGCAGAAAAGAAAAATTGAATATAGCGTAACGAGTTTCGGAAAAGAAGACTACAAAGACGACTGGGGCATCTATTGGAAATATGGAAAATTAAGTGGATATCACAATACCGTGGCAGTTATTTCATACATCGACAGCGATTGCCTGCTGAAGATAGCGGAAGAACTGCGAAATATCGATGACAGCGAAATATAAGAAAAAGCCGGCATAACGCCGGCTTTTTCTGTGCAGATATTTTCTTTTCCCGTAAAATCATTCATAATAATATCAGAAGGAGACTAACCATGGACAACAATAATTTACCCGTAGAACCGCATATTCTGACATTGCAGGAACTTTACGATGCGGCATTGAGGATGCTGCGTATCAAAAAGATGAAGAAAGACACACCGATCATGATCACCACCGCAGACAGGAGCATTGGCGGCCGCGCCTTTGTGTATGCTACATGGATTAGAGAAGGCTTCGACTGGGAAAGCGGCCAGATCCGGATTGATACTGACGAAAAGGTTCTGAAATATAAAAACGGAAGAGATGCGGCTAAAAGTCCGGTCATTCGCAAATATGAACAGGCTGGAAAGAAATTTGTTGTCAGAAAATGCCCGGCGTGCGAAAATAAGATTGGAAAAGAGGATCGTTATTGCAAATACTGCGGGCAGAAGATCAATGTGATGTCCGAAGAGAATATTATCCGCGGAAACGTAATTGAGGAGGAAGAAAATAGCAGAGAAATACAATAAAACCTGGCAGGAAGAATTGTGCCGTCAAATATTTAAAGAAGATATTACGCCCTGTAAGGATTTTGATGAAGCGCTACGCTATGCTGCCGCTGATGTCCCGGAAGCGATCACAAGCACTGTCATCAGGCGCTATATGCACGGAATGTCTATGGAGAAGATCGCGGAAGAGGATGGTATTGTGCCGGAAACCGTAACGAACCGCATCCGTATCTTTATTGCGTACATGCGCCGCGCTTATCGTCCGGAGCTTTTACGCTACGGTTTAAGCCACTGGATCGAGAAAAAGAAAACCTACGCATCTTTACCCTTAGAAGAAAAGCGGAATCTAACACTGGAGGATTTCGAATTTTCCCACCGAACTTATAGCGTTCTTCGTCGTGCCGGAATCAAAACCGTGGGCGATATTATCGACTACGGAAATCTGAATAAGATTCACATGTTCGGGGTAGGTGGATATAAATGTGCGAAGACGGAACAATCATGCGAGCAAACCGGACCGGATGGATTGATCCGGAAGAATGTCCCGCAGAAAGTCTGGATTTTTGTTTTGAGAAAGATGGCAGATATAAAGTCATACATGGTTGTGGTTATGTCGGAATATGTGCGGCATAACCTTATGAACCGAGGTATTTAGCGTCCACGAACCATGCATGTTCGGGAAGATTATACTGCAGTTTGATTTGCTTCTTTTTATCACCATTCATGACATCGCACAGGAAATAGATCCAGTTATCTCCGAAAGCGTTGTCCTGGACGGTATAATTTTCTATTTTAAGTTTTGTCCAATTGACCGTTACATACAATGGTTTGATTACACCGGAAGTCGAAAATACAGCAATGACCGGGACGCAGCGTATATGTTTAGCATCGAAAACGGAATCTGAAATCGTCATTATAAATCCCTCCGAAAATAATATACAAACATACGTTCTGCTTGTCAATAAAAATATGCACTCCTTTTTCTTTCATAATAATGAAAATGAAAACTGGAGGAAATCTTTATGAAAAAAGAAATAGAAAGTAAATTGAGAACGTTTTTCAAAATTGATAATGATTACGAAAACTATCGGGGTGTACATTATTACGAGGATATAAATGTATCTGACATCCTCTTGAATGAAGTTACAGGAGAATTCACCGTTCATTTCGATCGTGTCTTAAAAACAGTAACCGAAGATGAATACGGCGTAGATCTGGGTGCCTGGAACGATGGGATTATAAAAACTCCCATGGTCGCAAAATTAGATAAAAATTTCAACATTTTATCTATTAACTAACATAAGAAGAGCGAATATATATTCGCTCTTTTTTATGTAAAATTCTGTCATAATAATTATATAAATTTCGTAAATAAAGGAGTGTCATTCATGGAAAATAATCGTATAACAAATCCGCAACTAGCATATCGCTATTGCCAAAATATTGCAAATAGCATCGATGAAACGGTCTTAAAGACGGTGGCATTACAAATACTGAAAGAAAATGAAAAATTATTCTTATCCTTAAAAGGATCGGATTGGCAGCATCATAATTATGCAGGCGGTTTAATCGTACATACTTGCAATGTAACACAAAATGCCATTAGAATGGGCGAGTTCTATAAGGGTCTTGTGTGTATGGATTTAATTAAATTTTGCTCATTGATGCACGATGTCGGAAAATTATTTGATTACGAAAAGCAGAATGATTTCGTAAACGAGCATGTTCCTTCGATGAATCAGGCTTTGTTGGGACACAGCTTTGAAGGAGCCAATTATGTGGTAAATCTGCTTCAAAAAGAATATGAAAAAGATAGCATTTGCGTTTCAAAAGAATATTCAAAAGATGTTATTACTCAAGTGGCTCACTGCATAGGGGCACATATGCATGGATTTGGAGCATGTGCAAAACAACAAATGTATGAAGTTGTGATAATAAACTGCGCAGATAAAGTAGATGCTTATCTTGAACAAACTATTGTCGAAAACCATGAAAAATCTTTTATGATAGGAACCGGTGAAATTTTTTATAAATCGGCAGTAGGAAAGTAATGCCGCCTGACAACAATATACTGTTTAAAATTTGCAATAAAAGCAGCTTAATTGTTAGTTTTATTTTTATGCAGAAATTTCCACTCTGCGAAAAATCTGTCATAATAATATTATAAAGAAGGAGGTATAACGTATGTCTACATTGCTTATCTGGAACGACGAAATCCAGAAATTATCAGATCTAATCAAAGAAAACAAAAAGCTCCCGTCTATGTTCGATAAGTTCATAGTCCTTGGAACCGAACTGCGGATCAGCGAATATAACAAGCTTCGCCAGCTGCCTATTCCAGATGATAAGCTGGAGCTTTCTACGGCGCTTTCCGAGAAGAAAGATACATTACTATTTGTTCTCGGAATGTTAAAAGAGCGGAAGGAATCCCGCGTATGTACCATTTCGTCCGTGCCCAGGGATATGGCGGATTTTGCGAAAGAGCAGGAGATTGAGCTTTTATCCATGGCTGCTGCCGCAAAAAATTCCGATAAGAAAGTATCGAAGCCGAGAGCCCCGAGAAAAACAGCTGAACCGAAAGGTGTAAAAGAGTTGAAAAATGAAGATCCGGAACCGACTGCAGCAAAGGAAGAAGAAACGCCGGTGATGAATCCACCGGAAGATGCGCCCACAGATGGACTTCTGGAAAAACTGGTGAAGATTGCCGAAGAAAAGACCGGCTGCGAATACAGTAAACGCATGGAAGAGATCAGAAAAGCTGTAGCAAACGCTTCCGATAAAGAGATTGGGCTTCCGTTCCAGTTGAAGATGTTATTCGGCGAGGATGGAAAAGCGCTGAGTGAGGAATTGGCGGGACATTATGAGGAACTGAAAAATTAACAGAATCCTCCCCTGAGGGGAGGATTTTTCATATCCGTTTATCTTTCATATTAATATTGTTAAATTAAAGAAAGGGGGAGAAAAGCATGATCAGACGAATGTTGACACAATACGAATGCGAAGTATGCGGAAAAAGATCTTTTAATCGCAATGAAATTCAAGCCTGTGAAATAAAGCATTATAATACAACGATTGATACATTAGATTCATGGGAAGCGCGAAGGGCAAGATACATAATGGCAGAATCCACTTATTATTTTGATCACAGCGAGCATAACAAGACGGTACTTGAAGAAAGTGAAAAATCCTTGAAAAAATTCGAGGAAAGGAACAATCTTCGCCAGATCACCATCCACTGCAAATTTTTAGATGAAGAGAATGGCGTGATCGAATATATCGCAAAAGCAGGAAATGATGTGATCTGTCGTTGCGAGATTCACAAAAAAGACAATGGCTCAAATACCTGGGTGATTCCGGCATGGTTTACGGAAGATGGTTATAAAAACCGCGGGATTGGAACGGCTGTTCTTGCATCTGCTCTGCGTGATATGAGAACCGCTTTTGGTATTCCGGATCATATCGAGTACATCTGGAATGGACAGAATCAATATGTTTATGACTGGCTTATAAAGAACTTCGATGCCGTCTGCAAATGTCCGATCGCGGTACAGAAAACACAGCCTGGGGATGATTGGGATTCCCACATCTATGAACTCGACTGTAACAAGGTATTAAGATTCGCAGGTGCTTTATAAGGAGAAAAAAATATGACACTGAAAGAAAAACTGAATTTATGGGTGAAGATTACAGGATTGAACCCCAGCGAAGAAAAGACTTCCTTTTCGATCGATCTATCTGGAAAACTATCTGATTATGATATCAAGGTCATGGATGATAAGATCAAAGAAGTACTTCAGATTGACGAAACTGGATTATTCGCGGAAGCTTATCTCGGCATCTATTACAAGAGATTCATCAATGAAAAGACTGTTCCGTTAATAGATATTATCGCGAATGCAGAAATGCAGGAATTTACCGAAGACTGCAGAACACTGTATCAGGCGATCCTGGAAACAGGCGCGGAAGAGGAGATTATCAGAAATGCAAAATCCGCGCTGGACTTCTATGATTTAGAATCCGATAAACTGAGCGCCGAAAACATCATGGATATTGTTATGTCAGCAAAGAATTGCATCAATAAGGGATTGAAGCTTGATCAGATTACAAAAGGCAGATTCGACGAAACATCTTTTAAAGCTTCCAGCGAAGTCTATATGTACAGAAGCATCAGCGATGTGATCCGTTATGCAGCAAAAGGTGCGATCACCGGTGTATCCCTGTGTTATATCAGAAATGAGAAAAATATTGATGAAAGTTATTTTGCGTTCCTGATCAGAAACGGCGAAAACCTTTATGTTTTATCTGACCGACCAGTCTACAAATATCTGATCCAGAGAAACTTTTCAAGATGCCCCGGAAGAGACATGAGCAGGCGTATCGAAGGCAACTGGTTCCCTTATTCATCACTTTCCGGAATTGACATAAGCGATCTGTGGGGCGGCAGCCGGTATGGTGTAAGCGAAACGGATACGGAATTATCCAATGTCATAAAAGAAGATGCCGTAAGAGTAAGGATCGGTACTTTGAAATCCATGGATCAGTGCGAAGCCTTCTGGGCTGTTTACATGTTTCAGCTGATCAAGGAAAAATTCTATGACGGGAAAATATCCTGTCTGGAATTATCCTGCTGCAAGGCAAATATCATCTGTCCCGGTCTGGAAGACAACGAAAGAAAAGAAATCGTTGCTGCCGGAAATATCCCGTTGATTCCTCTTGTGGCACCGACTCTCGATGACGTAAATGAACTGGAATATGATGGTCATGCTTCGCAGCATTTATACGATTATCTTATTGAAAGATATATCAATAAGGTAAATCTCAAAATAATGGATCTCGTGGACGGAAGAGATAACGATTTTATGTTGCTCCCCGAAAACGGCAAGACAAATGACTGGGGAACAAAAATCACTCCGAGATACGAATCTTTGAACCTGAACGAACTACGAACAGAAGAGGAACTCAAATACGATCAGACCTGGCTCGCCAGATACAATATTGCAAAAGCAATCGCAGATATGGAAGAAAAGGATTATGAACGTAACTATGCTCTCGTGAAAAATGCTATCGTTGAAATATTCAGGAAAAGTTTAAGAAAAACGGTTCTCGCTGGTTTCCGTGGTGAAATTCCCATGAATAAAACAACCTTCGACGCATTTTACAATGAAAGTTTCTGCCATTATACGAAGGTTTTTCGCAAAGGGGAAAATAGTTGGGCAAAAGCTGATTATAAGAGCTATTTTACCGGCAAAAAACCTTCCGTGGTGTTGACGTTCCGGGCGAGAACGGCGGAGGAACTTGCAAAATTATGTAATGTGAACGTCTCGGAACTTCCGGAAGAACTTCAGCATTATAATTACGGACTTTATCATCAGGGAAACCACCTGCTTGATAACTACGATCCGATGGACTGGGCAGTTAAAGATCACTACAATGAGAAAGAATTCAATTTTGCGGTGGTTTTGAGCATAGATGAAACCTACGGCTGCCAGGACGAGGCAGGCGTTGTGAGAGATGCCTTCTGGAAAAGCGGATTACCGAGATGCTATAAGAGAAGTTATTTCGTAAATGCAACAACGGAAAAAGCGACGGTAGAAAATGCCGTTGGTACTTGCAAAGGACAGAGCAGAGGTTTTGACTTGTGTAAGAAATGCGAAAAATGCAAGTTTTTATTGCAAATAACGAGGTCATGTTTATTAACGCACAATTAAGAAAATCTCTCTTCGGAGAGATTTTTCTATATCTAAATTCTGACATATTAATAGAAATTAGAAAACAGGAGGAAGAGAAAGTGAACTTTTTAGAGAAGATATTTCTGCAAAAACGCAAAAACACAAAGACTTTATCTCTTGACGAAGCTGCAAAGATATTAAAAGCAGATCCGAAATTTCTGGATAAATTCGAGGAAATGTACCGAAAGGCTGATTCCTCCGAAAAATGCAGCGACAATCTTTTTGATATTAATGCAAAACAGGCCGCCGAAGAAAAAGAAGGGGTAGCACCGAAATTCAGGAAGAAAGCAGAAGAGAATTGGATACCTGGTGATACCTCTCTGAGCGATTAAAGTCGATTTGGGATTTACACGCGAGAATCATTTATCTTTATTGACAAGATTGCGCAGTACCTTAAGATGAAAAGAACCGGATTTTATCCCGGTTCTTTTTGTGTGGAATTTTTATATAATTCTATGATCTCCGTTACGGTTGTTGTTGCTTTATGGTATTTTTTAGCTAAAGAGTGTGCTTTTTCACCATTAATGTAATCCTCAATAATCTGCTCCGCAATCAATTCATCAGCCGTATATTTTTTACATAATTCGCTCAAATATTCTTTTATACCATTTTCTATATCTTCCCTGGAATATTTTCCATAGGCCGTCAATTGCTCGATGGAAACATTTTTTACAAAATACAAGCGCACAAAATTACTATTATCTACAGTGGGAGAAATTTCTTCCATTTTCGCCGTAGCGGCCTTGTATTTTTTAATGCAATACTGGACAGTCGAAATACTACATGAATACTTTGCAGCCACTTCTTTATAAGTGCTGTTCGTATTGAGATATGCACAGGCAATTTCTATATCTTCTTTGCTTAAAAAATTTCTTATTAAACTACGATCAGTTTCCAGTTCTTTATGAATATTTCTGTAACTGCGGATTGCACGCCACACGGTAGAAGCGGAACACCCTAATTTTCCCGCTATTTCATTGGCTGTATATTTTTTCTCAAAATACATTTCAATAATTTCATGTTCATTTATTCTATTAGGTTTTTGAGAAAAATAGCCTGGATGCTCTTGGTCGTATTTTTTAATATAATGTTGAACCGTCGAGATATTGATGTCATTTTCCTTCGCCAGTTGAGCCCATGTTTTCTCGGTCGTTCCATATTCTTTCGCTATTTTCTGACACAACTTGTCAAATGATTCTTTTTCAGCCTCAGTATAAGCAGAAATACGATTAGCATATCCGTTCATTGCTAGGACAAAATGTGCCATTATTCGTTTTTTGAGATAAAGATATTTGAAAGAATTCGAAGAATCTGGCAATATCGAATTGATATATTCTCCAATTTCCTCTGTATGATATAATTTCAGCTCACGTTTCCTTTCCATAGCATCCCTCTTTTCTTTGATGTATTTCCATAATATCAATGTTTAGTAAAAAAGAAAAGTATAATTTGCCGAACGTTTTCTGCTATGGTATTTGTTGCGCAAATAAAAACAAGGGAATTTGATTTATATAAGAAAATCAGAGTCGTTTTTCTGACTTTTTTCATAATTGTTTTCTTTCATATTAATATCACAAAAAAGAAAAGTGGAGGAAAAAGATATGCTAGTAAAAAATTTAGTGAATACCTTGGGAAAACTTAACAAGCCGCAGTCTTTTATCCGGTTACATGGACCTGAAGGAAAAGAGATCTCCAGACTGGATATCGAAAAAGAAGTTGTGTTGAGAGGCGAATACGATGTATGCGGCATGACGGCACAATGGCTTATCGATACATTAAAGAAGGTGAATCCGGAACAGAGGATTTATCTTGATAGCAAATACTCCGAGGAAGCGCTTTTCGTTGTTTCTTTTATCAGTCCCGGAAAATACAGTAATATTATTTGTCTGGAAACAGAATCCGACAACGATATGGGCGCCGAACTCGAAGATCGTTTTGATAATGCACTCGAGGATTATGAAGATGAGCTGGATTTTTATTCGGATCTGTTAGATATGGGGATCACGATAGAAATGATCGAAAAATATCTGGGAAAATCGCAGGCGGAACATATGAAGGTCTTCTGCGAAGAACATGGATTAATATAAGAAAAGCAGAGTCGGTTTTTCCAGCTCTTTTTCTATCATATTAATATCATCAAAGAAAATCGGAGGTAAAAATTCATGACAAATAAAATTATCGAAAAAATGAAGGAACTGATTGGTAGATCTTCGTTTCTAGACTACCGCGAATTATGGTCTAAACTGGACCTGAAAAAGAAGATAAATTATATCGTAGACGGTGATTTTACTTATTCTCTGTCCGAGACAACAAAGGATATAATGCACGAACTCGGTTTATGGCAGGGCGAGATAATTGATGACTACGAGATTGAAAATTATATCAAAGAAGTTGAAAAAATTCGCATTCAGCTCAGTGAAATTGGAGGAGAAAGACCTTTTGCGAACATTGGTTGTTTTCTTCAGTTCATGGGTACGCAGGAAGGAATTGCGCTTGATTCTTGTCCCGTTATCGAAGTCATTATGTATGGACATCGGTACGGCTATGCTTTTTTGAACGAAAATAAGATCTATACGCTTGCTGATCTGCGTGAAAGACTGCTGAAAGATAGAGAAAAATTCAGTCTTGTATAGATGTGAAGAAAGGAATGATCGTTATGCACGGATGCGGCAGTACTTTATTTTAATTTGAGACCTTCCGGGAATTCCCCGGGAGGTTTTGTTTTTACAAAAAATCTATCATAATAATAGTGAAAAAGAAATAAAAATATGTTGACAATACTTTCGGTAGGTGTTATAGTATCAATAGATGAACGGAGTGCCTGCCGCGAGTCTTAGATTTTTACATCTGAGATTAGCTGTTGGACTCCGTATTTTTATGTAAAAAATTTTTAGAAAGGAAAGAAAGGAAAGACCATGATAGCGATGATTGTGAGAAACAAATCAGAACAGTTATGTGCGCTGGAAACAGGGCTTGGTTTTGTACGCTCAAATTATCATTACGGATGGGAATCTGCAGTCGATAGTAAGGCGGAATATAACTTTTTTGCAGAGTTGAGAAAATTACATAAAGCGATCAGTGGTCCTTTTCATAGCCGTTTTAAGCGGTCAGCAGATATCGGAATAGGCACCCGGTAGAACAGGAACCGTACATAGATTGGAAATATGAAATCATGACCACTGGATTAAGAAATTGTCTTAGTTTAGTGGTCTTTTTAATTATATGGGGTATGGGACTGCAAGGGGTGGTCGCCTGTTTTGCAAACAGGAAAAACAGATGGGTTCGATTCCCATATGCTCCATTGATTTGGCCGATTCGACTAGAGGACGAGGTCACGGGAATTTCACTCCCGAGACGTGGGTTCGAATCCCGCATCGGTCGCTACGGAAATATCCGTAATACAACAAAACAGGGACTTATGGAACCAGGCACTCCGTTTGTCCCACATGCAGATGTCGTATAGCTGGCTAATACACTGGCTTGCCAAGTCAGAAATGCGGATTCGAGTTCCGTCATCTGCTCTTAAATTCTGAACCAGGCACTCAGGATTTATACAATATACGAAAGGACATTGAAAAAATATGGATAAACGATTTTATGGCGGTAAAGACGATACTGACTTTACCGAGCCTCGTAAGCTAACTTGGTAGAAGCGCTGGATTGAAGCTCCAGAGGATCGGATCGTAACCGAAACGAGGCATTATGGCTCCATCGCCTAGCTGGTTTATGGCACCTGCCTGTCACGCAGGAATAACACGGGTTCAAATCCCGTTGGAGTCGCTTATGTGTGTGTAGTGTCAGCGGATAGCACATCTGCCTTCCAAGCAGAAAGGGACGGTTCGAATCCGTTCACGCACTCTATTCTCGCATAGCTCAATCGGTAGAGCGTCCGGCTGTTAACCGGGATGTTGCAGGTTCAAGTCCTGCTGTGAGAGCTTAAGAAATGTAAAGGAGATGACTGATATGCCAGACTATTATTATATGGGAACTGAATATTATTAACGGCAGGTATGCAAAAGGCTGAAGCAAGCAGTCTGTAAAACTGTGACCCTCGTGGTAAACATTGTGAGTTCGACTCTCACCCTGCCGACTTTTGGGCGAATATCCCGTAATTGGCAGCGGTACTGTCTGTAAAACAGTTGGCTTCGGCTTCTGAAGGTTCAAGTCCTTCTTCGCCCACTTAAAATAAATATGCCTCGGTACGCAAATTGGCAAAGCGGCAGAGCTAAGGACTCTGTGATTGTTTATGGGTTCGACTCCCATTCGAGGTACTGTGATGTCCATGTGGCGCAATTGGCAGACGAACTGTCTTCAGATGGCAGAGGTTGGTAGTTCGAATCCACTCATGGGCACTGTATCGGGATGTGGCGCAATTGGTAGCGCGCGTGATTTGGGATCATGAGGCTGCAGGTTCGAGACCTGTCATTCCGACTGTATGCATCAGTGCCGCAACTGGCAGACGGGGCCGGCTCAAATCCGGTTTTCTATGGGTTCGAATCCCTTCTGGTGCATTTTCTTTCCTGTAGAAAGAGTATAACAAATATAAAGGAGAAACAAGACTATGAGACGAATATCTATACCGAACCTTATTTCATAAGGGGTGGTAGCTCAGGGGTCAAGAGCAGCGGCCTTATAAGCCGTGTGTCGTGAGTTCGATTCTCACTCGCCCCATTTAGATAATATAGTATTGGTTTGTAGCTCAATGGTAGAGCGACCGGCTGTTAACCGGTAGGTTGTGGGTTCAAGTCCCACCATTCCAGCTATGGAGGCTGTGGCCGAGTTGGTTAGGCAGCAGATTGTGGCTCTGCGGAAGCAATTCCTACGTGGGTTCGAGCCCCACTGGTCTCCCTGAAATTAAATATGCCGCTGTAGCACAATGGTAATGCACCTGCTTTGTAATCAGGGGATTAAGGGTTCGAGTCCCTTCTGCGGCTTATAGGCGGTTAGGTTAGAGGTAAACCGTGCGGTTCTGAGCCGTGAGACACCCGTTCGATTCGGTTACCGCCTGCTATGCTCTCATACGCTAATGGATAGACGGCAGGGCTACGAACTCTGTAGTTGGCGTTCGAGTCGCCATGGGAGCACTGTAAAATGCCTGTGTAGCTCTAATTGGCAGAGCGTCTATCTCGTAAGTAGAGGGTTGCAAGTTCAAATCTTGTCACAGGCTTCATAAAAAAATATTGTGGTGTATTTCAATGGTAGAAAGACCGTCTGATGAGCGGTTAACGACAGTCCGACTCTGTCCACCACAACTATGCTGATGTAGCTCAACTGGGAGAGCATATGCCTTACAAGCATGGGGTTACAGGTTCGAGTCCTGTTATCAGCATTTGCGGGTGAGTGGAACGGATTTACCATGCAGGGCTCATAACCCTTGCGATACCAGGCTTCGACTCCTGGACCCGCTACTCCAGGGTAGTATAGCGGCGAGTACGGCCGGTTCATACCCGGCAAACGCAGGTTCAAATCCTGTCCTTGGGATTGAAAATCTTTATAATAAAGGAGAAATAATCATGAAACGAAAACAGTTATGCAAGCGATTATCAAAGTTATAATGTATGCATCCGTCGCCTAATTGGTATGGCACCAGACTTTTAATCTGGCGGAATTACTTTCCATGCGAGTTCGAGTCTCGTCGGGTGCACTGATACCGCATGTGTATCCACGGGTATGTAACTCAAGTGGCAGAGTATCGGCCTCTTAAGCCGAAGGTTGCAGGATCATGGCCTGTCATACCCATTATGCGCCAATAGCCCAATCGGCAGAGGCACAGGGTTTAAGCCCCTGTTAGTATCGGTTCGAATCCGATTTGGCGTATTTTTCCAGTTTTTATGCAGATACAGAAAAATTGCAGGAAGGAGTAAATAATTATGCATAACGTAAACAGATGTAGCAGACAATCCAATAGTTCGTGGTCAGAGAGTAGACATGATAAGAAGATGTACTGCTTTATTTGTTGATGCAAAAATTTTCGCATAACAAAATTACCGGCATTCTCTGCAGCATCTTCTGATAAAAAGTTTATCAAAAGAGGCTGTTTTTTATTGTTCATTATTATGGGTGCGTGGCTCAACTGGTACAGCAACGGTCTCCAAAACCGTGATTGTCTGGGGGTTCGAATCCCTCCGCACCTGCTAAAAAATATCAGAAAGGAGCAACGTGATCATGAGTAAGAAACATTACAGTGAAAACTGGATTTCGCCATCACACGGTGAGCTTATGATACAGGAAATTCCAAAATATATAAAGGCTTACTATGAAAGAATGAAAGAGTATGGTACCGGTATTCATATTACGATCGGTACGGATTCGCAGAATTTTGATTATACGAAAGAAGTAAGTGTAATTGCTGTGATCTGTGAAGGACACGGCGGTATTTTCTTTTATAAGATTAACGCACGTGACCGTATTTCAGATGTAAGAACAAAACTTCGTGTGGAAACCGGCGATTCACTTGAAATAGCAGAACAGCTTATTACAATATTTGAGACAACGGAATATGAAGACGTATTTTTGAACACAGAGTTTTCTATTCATATTGATGCTGGTTATTCTGAACATGGTAAGACGAAGGAATTGATTCCTGAGCTCATAGGCTGGGTCACTTCAATGGGTTTTGAGGCAAAGGTTAAGCCGGAGTCTTATGTTGCATCCGGAATTGCTGATAAAATTTCAAAATGATAAAGGCTCTTGTTAAAGAGCCTGATATGGAGCGGTGCCTCAATTGGTACAGGACCCGGTTGGAAGCCGGACATGTCGTGTCAATCCACGCTTTGAGGGTTCAAGTCCCTCCCGTTCCGCTTTTGCTGTGATGGCTCAACTGGTACAGCACCGGCCTTGAAATCCGGCATGTCGGGTGAGATTCCCGCTTTCAGGGTTCGAATCCCTGTCACAGCGTTAAGTCCCCATAGTCTAGCGGTCAAGGACATCTGCCTCTCACGCAGGGAACGGCAGTTCAAATCTGCCTGGGGATATTTTATACGGGCATAGTCTAATTGGATAAAACAACGGTCTTCTAAATCGTACTTTGCGGGTTCGAGTCCCGCTGTCCGTAGTATTATGGCATCGTGGTCGAGTGGTCTAAGGCGCCTGTCTGCAAAACAGGTTTTATCGTGGGTTCGAATCCCACCGATGTCTTTGCATTTAAGCTGTGCGAAGCAGATTAGTCACCTGTTTCTATTCAGTGTATATGCAAAAAGCCCGTGCTAAACGGTATTTCAGTCGAAATTGACTAACGGCTGCGGTATTCGTGATAAACCTGCCAATCTGCTGGGCACGGGAGTCTGCCAGTGTGGCTCAAGTGGTACAGCACCTGCTTCGAACACAGGCAAGCCGGCATTTATGTCGACGTACAGGTTCGAGTCCTGTCACTGGCGTTTTTTAGCCCATTAGCATAGCGGTCAATGCACTGGGCCTTGACCCCAGGGACTGCGGTTCGAATCCGCAATGGGCCGTTTATATTTCTTGCCGTGGTGGCTCAAATGGTACAGCAGTGGATTGCTAATCCACCATCTCGGAGTAAAATCTGGTTTCGGGGTTCGACTCCCCGCCACGGCGTTAATATTTATAATAATATTCCAAACCTTCCGGATAACTTCCGGAAGGCTTTTTCTTTCATATTAAATATATCAAAATAGATAAATGGAGGAAAATATTATGGGACAGAGATCGCAGATTTTTGTACGCTATCAGGAAACAGACGGGCCCCGCAAACTGGTGGCAAGATATTATGGCTGGAATTACGGAGAACGCATGATCAGCCGCGCAAGACACACAATGGAATGGCTGAAAGAAAACTATGAGCTTATATCTTTCTATGCAGAAAAAATACCGAGAATTCTCGACACAAATTTCGATATGAGAGACTGTGTGATCAGCAGTGATATTCTGAAAGAGTACCAGGAATTATATGGTCCGGAGGATTCTCTTAACGACGTTTTGTTTTACGGGCAGGATAATAATGATGGAAGATTGCTGATCGATATCGATAATGCCGGGAACATCAAGTATGCGTTTCTTACCTCGGAAAGCGATACTCCGTTATCACCAGTAGAGTACATGGAGTGGGATATCGGTTTTGACTGGAATAAAGTGTCAGAATGCAACAGCAAAGAAGCCATTCAGACCTGTAAATGTAATATCAGTAAAATCGATATAATGGCAGATTTGATGACCGAAAAAGAGGTACAGGAATTTATTTCTACGGATTACAGCGGCAGTCTTCCTCAAAAGCCGAAAACAAACTGGATCGTGGTCATTGCAGATATACTTACCGGAAACGGAAGCAATGCTATCTGGTGTGACGACGACAGACAGATCCTTGTAGCAACGGAAGAAGCAGCAAATGCCGTAGCCGACCTCATTGAAGCTTTTTATCGATCTCAGGGAGAAGAGATTTGCGTAAATACTGGATATTATGACCCGGAAGAAGATGAAAGGAATGGAGAAAAAGACAAACATACCGGATGGTGGTATGTTAATGTTAATTGAGGAAAAATATGAAAGTATATCTAAAAACAAGAAAGGGATATTTGTGGTTCACTAAAACTTCTGTCGAGGTAGTCGCAGATAAGAACCGGGCTACACAGGTTGAACTTAAGGATGCAAAAGATACTAAGGATACGATTTATTCTATGAATCCTTACATCGGTATAATTACGACAGAAGTGGCAAAATAATCACAAGGAGATAGAAATTAAATTTGATTAAATGAGAATTAAAGGCGGTTGCTGCTGAAAGAACATTTCGGATGTATATGGATGCTATAAAGCAGAATCCAGAGCAAATAATGAAAGGAAAATAGGAGGAAATAGATATGACAAAAATTGAAATCGATGACGCATTGGATAAAATTTCCGCTTCATTGGAATCTTGTCCGATATGTAAAGGGAAAGCAGAAATTTTAGCAATGCACGCTACTCTAAAAGAAGTTGTTATTGACTCCATTGGTTGTAGAAAATGTCATCTTGCAGTTGAAAGAAAATGGCGTTTGGCGGAAAACGACAAACTGTTTGTAAAACGCACTACTACAATAGTTAATCCCATACATATATGGAATCAAAGAGTTAGTGAAGTTAATGATTAGTGAAATTTTCCCATTCTATGTGACTATCTTCAAATCTTTGAATAGAAAAGGAGAAATAACAAAACAACAAAAGTAGACGGAAACACCTATTATCATTGCTATATACACTTAAAGATTTACTGTTTTATTCTTAAAAAGTAGAATTATTGTGGCGTTAATTCTGAACATATTACGGAGTATCTGTGGATGATGGAAGAAATGATGATTAATAATGATTTAGAAAAAACAATATTATCTTTAGCCATGTTTTTCAATGAAAATTCTGAAAAACAAAATCAGGGGGGTTAAATAAGTTGTAAAATATTTGATAAAAGTGAAAGTTGAAATATCACAAGGAGAGAATCATTAAATGTCAAAGAAAATGAAATATAATCCGAAGGATTTCACGATCGAGATCTGCCCGTGGTGCGGAAAAGAGCAGGTAATCTATACAAAAGGCATTACAAGATGCCTTTGCGGTAAAACGTTGGCTCCATGCAGTATGTGTGAAAGCTGCAATTACAAATATTGTGATTACGGCTGCAACGGCACAGACTCAGATGCTGAAAAGCAAGTAAACCACGAAGCACTTCCGGAAGAAGACCAGAAAATTTTATATGAAAAATTATAAAAAAAGCAGCCCTTGCGGCTGTTTTTTTCTTACTGTTTTCTTTCATAATAATTTCATAAAAGAGAAAAAATGGAGGAAGATACATTTATGATGAATGAAGAGATTAATTTTTACAAAGGACTGGCGGCAGAAATTAAACCGGAAGGTTTCAGATCATTTTTGTTTCAAAGCGAAATGTCGGAATGGCTGGATATAATTACCCCGAACAATTCCTGGATGTCGATCGATTTTGAATCAGACGGACTCAATATCGTATATCATTATGAGCCTTCCCGCGAATTCGGACAGGGATGTCGATGTAATGAGAATCCGCTTCATGAAATTACAGCAGAAACGCTTCTGAAAGCAGAGAGATTCGGTAAGAGTTTCGGTCACAGAGGCTGGATCAATGTCCCGAACAGATACGACGGCGGTTTTCATAGAGAATTTGTCTGGAGAGCGCCGAAGCATTATGAAAATGCTTATAAAGCAATGATGCAGAGCTGGTGTGCGAAGCAGTTGATCGAATTATAAGAAACGGCGCCTTGAGGGCGCTTTTCTTATGCAGAAATTTGCGATGCTGCTTTCACCGTGGTAAAATGTTTGTATAAAGGAGATATTTTATGACTATTTTACTGGATATTGACGGAGTTTTGAATAAAGAGAAACATAATAATCTGTATCTGGTTGATTGCAAAACCGGATTAACAACCGCAGATGCCAAGAAAATACGCAAAATATTAAACAATATGTAAATTCATTTAAAAAATATTCTATGCAGAAATTTGACATCATATTTTTATCTGTTATAATAGCATTAACGACAGGGAAACCAAAATCCCCACAGAGGGGTGTCGCGCAAGTCCCCACAGAGGGGCAATTATAATCTCCTGGATTGTATAATTCAGGAGATTTTGTATCTTTATGAGTTATTTTTCTTTCATAATATATATAATTAAGATAGAAGGAGGAGTCGAAAAATGAAGAAATACCGCATCAGCAAAGAGCTGAGAAATTATATTTTCCTTGTGCTCAAAAAACAGGGTGTTCCGTACAAATCAACCAGGGACGACTCGGGGCAGAATTTTGTGGAAGTTCCTTTAAGCGGGGAGCGTTTTCATAAAGTAGTACTTCGAGCTAAATGCGAAAAACTTACTTCGGAAAAGGGCGTCTGTTACTTAACGAAGGAAGAAGCTGCCGATCCCATGTTTGTGCAGGCAATCCTCCCCGATGGAGGAGCTTTTGTAACACTCGGAAAATAGAATTTGCTTTTATTTAGCTGATGCGTTGTGCATCAGCTTTTTTGTTGCCCACAGAGGGCAGAAAGGATACAACTGATGTACAATATTGCAAGAGAAATTGACGAAATTCTTGATCCCATTATTTTTGATGCATCTCATGAGCTCAAAGGACATTGTTTATTTGAGCATGTCATTTCCGATAGGGATCTGAAACTGAAGCTCAAGTACATGAGAAAAGCTCAGTACGGCGAAATCGTCATCGCAAGCCGTTTCTTCTCGAAAGAGCAGGCAAGAAAGGTTATCTATATGCTGCTTAAGAAAAATGAGAGCGCGATAATAACGTGGCGAAAGGAATTAGATGAGCCGTATCTGGAAATTGAGGGTAACTTCAGAGAAGCTATAGGGGAAGGAATCGCTAAAAACACTGACTTCAACAATCTTTTTCCTTTACATCGATTGAGAGTTGTTCTTGTAAAAGGAGACAGTATTGGACGGGCATTTTATATCAAAACCGCTTATCCCGTAAACTCCATTTCGGATAATGAGGCAATTTATAATGCTATGGACAATTGGGCAGAAAAGAAAAAGAGTAAAAAATAATTATAAGCCTTCCGGAAATCTTCCGGAGGGCTTTTTCTTTCATAATAAAATTATCAAAGAGAAAAATGGAGGAAAATAAGTATGATCTACAACAACGGAACAGTAAGCGTACACAAAAGTTACATCAATAGTCTGCTTTTTGCAGCAACGAGATCCGGCTTAGTAGAAGATGGCTTAAAAGCAAAAGGCATGATCCGTGAATCCAAAAACGAAGCACTTCTTGAACTGGATGATTATTACAGCGTTGGTATAGACGGCTGCATTGAGGAACAGTTACAAAGAGCAGTTGATATTCTCGCTGATCTAAAAATCAGGACCAAAGTGCAGATAGATTTCTACGGTGACGGAGGAGATGCCGACATTGAAGGGCGTTATATCCTCGAGAAAAATTCTTCAAAGCTGCGGATCTTATCAACTGATGAAATGGCAGTTATGGACGCATCTGACAGATCCTTGATTGAAGAACTGATCGACAGAGGATACAACGTAACAAAAATCGAAGCAGAGCCCGCCGTTCATGAAGGTGACGATGACGCTGATTATATCAAATGTCCTCATTGTGGTGAAATACTCGCTACGAATGACGATTATCGCGAAATGCGGCCGGCATATTGTCCGAAATGTGGATGTAAAATTAAATATTAAAAGGAGAAAAATAAGATGAAATTTAATTCAGCAGAAGGGATGTATCATTATCTTTGCAATAACGGAGATTTATATAATCCCGTAAATGAGACATATATGTTCCAGTACAACGAAGACGGAGCACTTTGTTACTATTGTGTTTCAGAAGATCATGCTGCCGAACTCGCTTTAAAAAGCATAGAAGATGGCGAATACTGGGGTGCATATCTCGGAACCGGAGGGCATATCTACGAAGCAGAAGAAGCTCTTGAAATCTGCAATGATTTTGCAGATGAAAACTGGATCAACTGCCGCGAATATGCCGCTGATATCCTGTTAAAAGAGGCGAAGAAAAGATCCGGTTACAAGTTCAGCTGCGTCAGCATTGAGTCCACTGATACGCTAGATGGCCTTAGAAGGAACTGGATGCCGGATCTGCTCGAAAACGGCGATCCGATCAGAGGTGCAGCGGTATTCGAGAGCGGATACCTTGATATCGAACTGAACATTCACAGCATTGCGCAGACGACACTGGATGATGCGGAAAGAGAAAATTACACACCTGTCTGCAGTTATTTCTGCTGTGTAAAACACGGAGACAGTGACGACGACTGGGAATCTTTCGATTATATTGATGCGCCGGTAAATGTTGACTGGAAGACAGATAATTGGAAAGAACAGCTGGAAAAAGACATGGTTGTAACTCTTTATAAATATGCTTTTGAAAAGGGTTTGAGTTTCGATCATGCAAACTAAAGGAGACAGATATCTTTATGCGGTATCGAGAGAAAGGAAAGATCAATGATTTATATTACAGGAGATATACATGGAGACCCCAGACGCCTTTCTATGGAATGTTTTCCCGAGCAGAAAGAAATGACGAAAGATGATTATGTCATTATTTGCGGAGATTTTGGACTGGTATGGGATCAAACAGAAAACAAGAATGAAAAGTACTGGTTAAATTGGTTACAGAATAAACCATTTACTACGCTTTTTGTAGATGGCAATCATGAAAATCACAACAGATTGGATGCAATGCCGGTATCGGAATGGAACGGTGGAAAAGTGCATTTTGTGCAACCGAATGTCATCCATCTAATGAGAGGACAGGTTTTTGCTCTGCAAGGACAAACATACTTTACTTTTGGAGGAGCATCTTCACATGATATTTCAGGAGGCATTTTAAATCCGGAAGATTATAAATTAGGAGTGCAAAATCCTGATTTTAAAAGAATGTATAAAAGGATGCAGGGTAATCCATTACCTTTTCGTATTAAAAATTTTTCCTGGTGGGAGAGAGAGCTGCCAAACGAATCAGAAATGCAGGAAGGCTTAGAAAATCTAAAGAAATATAATAATAAAGTGGATTTTATTATTACACACAGCCCCTGTACCAGTGATTTGTTTCTGTTGGGGGGAGCAGGTTTTTACGATACGGATATCCTTACGAACTATTTGGAAGAAGTGCGAACAATCGTAGATTATCAAAAATGGTATTTTGGACATATGCATATCAATAAACAACCTAATTTGCAGGATTTATGTCTATATGAGCAAATATTGATGGTGCCTGATAAAAATTATGCTTATTAATTTCCGGAGGAAGAAAGATAATGAGCTATCACTACCCCGATAAGGTGGAATTAAAAATGCCCGACGGCAAGATGATGTGGTATCATCGCTAATTAATTTTAAGCTCCCTCCGGGGAGCTTTTTCGTACAAAAAAAGAATATTTGTACATTGTTTTCTATCATATTAATATCAGTAATAAAGAGAAAAGGAGAAAAGGAAATGAAAAATACACAGAATACAGTACATGGTTTTAAAGTTTTTAATCCAGATTGGACATGTTCCCCTAACGGCAACACTAAACAGTACGCTTGCCCTGGAAAATTTGAGGAAGAAGGGGAACTTTATATTTGTGATCACGGTATGCACTTCTGTCAGACCGCTGCCGACTGCTTCAATTATTATAGTTTTGACAGCAGTAACAAGGTTGCAGAAGTCATTGCCTATGGTGATGTAAGAACAGACGACAATAAGTCATGCACTGACAAACTGGAAATCGTGCGTGAAATTACGTGGGATGAAGTGTTGCGAATCGTCAATATCGGAAAAAATTGCACGGGTTACTGCAACACCGGAGACTGCAATACCGGAGACTGCAACACTGGGAGCTGCAACACCGGAGACTGCAATACCGGGAACCGCAACACTGGGGGCTGCAACACCGGGAACTACAACATTGGGGACTGGAACACTGGGGGCTGCAACACCGGGAACTGCAACACTGGATACGGGAATACCGGAGACCACAACACCGGAGACTACAACACCGGGAACTGCAACACTGGGGACTGGAACAAATCGTCTTTTAATACTGGCTGTTTTAATACAGAAGAACAAAAGATCATGCTATTTAATAAGCCGTCAAGTATGACATATTGTGAATGGGCAGATTCAGATGCAAGAGATTTACTAAATCAGATACCAAAGAATGTTGTTGAATGGATATATGAAGAAAATATGACTGATACGGAAAAGGCAGCACATCCAACCTATGAAACAACAGGCGGGTATCTCAAAGTGCTTAATGAATCTGAATGTGGTCAGTTGTGGTGGAATGGCTTATCTGACCATCAGAAAAATATCATCAAGGAAATACCAAACTTTGATTCTGATATTTTCTTCCAATGTACCGGAATTAGAACCAATTAGGTATAAGCTCCCTCCCTGGGAGCTTTTTCATTGCCGAAGGCAAAAAATAAAAGAAAAGCTGCGAAAAAGCAATAAAAAATCTGGTATAAGATTCCAAACATTATTTTCTTTCATATTAATTTTATCAATATAGAAAGGTGGAGAAAAATGGAAAAATTAACTACGGAAAATGAAAAATATGAAAAAATGTGGTTTGAACACGCAAAACGAATGCACAACGAGCTTAAAAATGTCAATGGAATCATTCGTGATGCGGATACTATGCTCGATGACATTATGGGAAGTCATTGGGACGAATTTCATGAACAAAGCGGTGTTGCCGATGAATTATTTTCCATTTATGAACAGGCAGCTGACAAAAATACATTCAGACAAATGTTCAAGCTGTTTGTTGGATGCGAATTCGATGAATATTGCCAGGATTGTGTTGACGTAATGGAAAAGTATGAGGCGGCGATTTATAACAAAAAAGGAGAATGAAATGAAACAGATTATTAATTTCATTGATCGAGATGTAGATGGTGACGGAATCAATATAGAAACATTGATCCAGGTGGAAGGAGAGCCGCTCACAGCCGGAGTCGTCCAGATTACTCCGAATGAAATAATCGAATTTTAAGAGAAAACCCTCCAGGGTTTTTTCTGTAATGGAGGTGAAGAAATGATCATAAATGCAAAATGTAATGCATGTTCAGAACCCACAAAATATGTAACTGGATTTTTTGATGGTGAAAACGGAGAACATGGTTGTTTGTATGATTGCAAAAATACGGAATGCTTAGTTAATCAATTGCATAAGATTTCGGAATCGCAGGCAATGAAAGACAGAATGCATATACAGGAACTCAATGGAACTAAAGAAATGTATGCAGGGTATATAGCAGCCAAAAGGAAAGATGCGAGAGTATCAATGCACAAAATGGCACAGATTGCCGGTTGCAGTCCTGCGGAATATAGCGCATATGAGCATGAGCGGAAAGAATTTGATCCGGAAGTTTACAGGAAATGCGTAGAATACTTGAAAGAGTAACTTAGAATTTAGCGGAGGTAAAAAATGTTGTGCTGGGGATGTATCTGCAATCGCTGTGCGAATAGTGTTGAATGTTTTGATCATTGCCCTGGAGAAATGGACGAGCCGTGCTTTACCTGTGATGAGTGTATCTACTATGACGGCAAAAGCGACAGACGTGTGATGTGGCGAGACGAATGCCCTAAATACAAGATAACGGAATACTACGTAAGTATTTTCCGGAAGAAAATGAAAATATTAGAATTTAGGAGGTAGAGATGAGCAACCGACCGGAAATTACAAAGAAACTGTCCATGTCGTTGGAAAAATACATAAATCCTAAAAATGACACAAGAATTTACATGGCTAAAGAGGTCACATTTGATTATGCTACAGGACATGCGATCAGAGTGGACTATATGAAATTTAAGCCTGTTAATAACACAGTTTCTGGAATTGAAAAAGGGGATTTCTATTGTTATGAAGTAAAATCTTCTATTGAAGACTTCAATTCAGGACACGGTTTGAACTTTATAGGCGATTACAATTATCTTGTGATGCCGGAAGAAGTTTATGTAGCGGTTTCAAATAAAATCCCTTACTTTGTAGGGGTACTTGTTCCAACAGAAAGCAGTTGGCGTAATAACTGGAGAGAATTGACAGTAATTAAGAAGGCAAAACGCAGAGACAGGGAAAAACCATTATCGGAAATGCTTTTTATGATGTTCCGTTCTGCGGCGAGAGACAGATTTAAAGTGTCTTAAACAATGATTAAGTGAGGCGATAAGATATATGAAAAAAGATAGAAAAATGTTTTTTAGAAAGAGAAGTGGACAAGGAACAGGTATGAGCAGATCTGTGATAACTCCAAATCTTTCAGAAAATCATTTAGTCTTAGGCACTTCTGGAAAAAGTAGAAAAAATAAGATAGTTCCACTCAATGAATTTTCTTTTGATTTACTACCGCAAAAATGGCTTTCAATACAAAAAGTGATAGATGATAACGGAAAAGAAAAAGTTGTGTTTTGGTATGAGTTATAATCCGTAAGCGAATATAAACTGAAATATCGGAAAAATTGTGTAACAGAAAGGAGATAGGAATGGCGAGACCGAAGAAAGAAGGTAAGAAGAACATCCGGAAGGATATCAGCATGGATCCGGAGCAGTATGAGAGACTTATGAATTATTGCCGGCAGCAGGACAGACCTATCTCCTGGGTGATCCGGCAGGCGCTGGACAATTATTTACCTGTGTAACGGTACGTATTATTACACAATAAAACTGAAATTTCCACCACGAATGAGAAAAAAGTTCACAAACAAAAAAATATGGCAAATTTTAACAATAATTAAAAAAAAAAGAGAAAACATATGAAAGCAATGTTGATTTGATCCGATGGGTGTTCTTTACATTATAATGTTTTTGAGGATAAAGACAACAAGACAGGATTTGAGCGTGCGCAGAAACAGATGCACAAAGAATATGATGAAAGGAACGCTAGTGGAGCTAAAGCTGATATTGAGCTCGGAGCCTGTAAAGCTACAACCTTTTGTAATTATGTAGCAGATGGCGCTGATAGTTGCATCTGGCAGATCATAGAATTTCCTGATGATAATCCTTTGCCGACAGCGGTTACAAGTTATTCCGACGCCTGTGAAACGATTGGAGCAATGGTTGATGTGGTAGAAGACTTCCTTGAAGAAAAAGGAATCACAAAAGAGGATATCCCGAATGACGAAAGGGAAGATAATCCGGACGCTGCTATTATTTACGGCAGCGATTACGATGAGCTTGCAGATAAATTTGCAAATATTATCGGGATCAGCCGCAATGCGGAAGATTATGAAAATTAACTTGAAAGGAACTGGAAACAGTTCCTTTTTATATGCAGAATTTTTAGAAAAACGCTCTTTCTTTCATAATAATTATAGAGCGCAAAACGAAAGAGAGGAGATTTATGTATACATCAGATCATGCAAGAGACCGCATTCAGGAACGATGCGGAATCAACAAAGCAAGCTGTGACCGCATTGCCAAAATAGCGTTCGATAACGGTTTGACGCACGCCGAAGCAACCGGACAGTTAAAAGCTTATATTACGAAAACATTTTGCCGCAATGAATCCGCTAACAACATTCGGATCTATGCGGAAAAAGTTTGGATATTCGCCAATCTGGAACTTGTGACGGTATTTGCATTGCCCAACAACTTGAAATCGCAGGCGAATAAGCAGTTGGAAAGAAAGAAAAAGAACGTAAGAGGGAAAAAGAATGGATACTACTACAGAAAAGGAAAATTTGCTTCAGGAATATTTCCGGAGGAAGAATCCAGAGCTGGAATCGAAGATTGTTGAAAAATATCTGCCGTATGCGAGAATGCTCGCGTATAACCAGGCAGAAAAAGCCGGAAAATTAGGTGATTTCGACAATATTTACGGTGATGCGGCACTTGGATTATTAAATGCGATAAGAAACTATGATCCGCAGGAAGGCGTAAAATTCGAGACATACGCTACTTATAAGATACGCGGAGCCATTCTTGACGGTGTCCGCAAAAATGACTGGATTCCGCGTACCGCCCATCAAAAACAAAAAGCCGTTAATGAGGTTCGCGAAAAACTACGCATCGAACTCGGAAGAGTGCCGTTTATGGAAGAAATCGCGGATGCCCTGAATATGAGCATCAATGAATACCGAAAAATGCTCGCAGAAAATTCCGTCAATACCATACAATCGCTTGACGCACATCTGGAAGAAAACGGAGATTCCGACTTTTCTGCCACCACTTTATCAAAACTTCCGGATCCGGAAAAAGAGGCGGAGAAAAAGGAACTGGCAAAAAACTGGACGAAACACTGGAAAACTTTCGGAAAGGGAGCGCCTGGTCATTCAGTTATATTACTACGAAGAATTATCGTTTATTGAGATAGCGGATGTACTTGGTGTTTCCCAACCGAGAGTTTCACAGCTGCATACCCGCGCTTTGGGTAAAATGCGGCCGAATATGGGAAAATATATGGAATTATTTGTGTAATATTTTTTGTTCGGGAAAAGCGAAGGCGACTATTGCATAGAATCGTCTTTTTAAGTGATTCTTCCAAAATATTCTATCATCACATTCAAAATTCCGATTCAGTCGGAGATGTATCGCAATTATAAAAAGAGTCTCATTTGAGACTCTTTTTCTGTGCAGAAAAATTCAAACTTCATTAAATCTGTCATAATATATGAGAAGGAGTAATTATTTTACTACGTAAAATAGGAGATAAGTATGATTACTACAATTATTACAATAGTTGCGGTTATTCTTTTTATGTTCTTTATGTGCATTATGAGCCTTGGGGTTATTGAGGATAAACCAGTATTAGTTTTTGGTGGGATTATTTTGGCACTGTTATTATATGTTGGAATAGCAGCGTATCCCCAATCTGATATGCTAACGGAACCGGTAGTTACAAAGCCAATAGCAGAAAGCTTCCAGTCTTTAGACTGTGAGGATGAATGCGTCTTTCTGTGCAGAAATCTGCACAGAACATAAAATCTGTCATAATACTTATATAGCGTGCCATGGCAAACAAAGGTTTCGGTAACGGTAAAGCCACCCTGGATAACGGATATGGCATGTTTCTGTCCATGCTCGAATACAAACTTGCCAATAGAAACAAGTATCTTGTCAAGGTCGATAAATGGTTTCCGTCATCCCAGATCTGTCACTGCTGCGGTTCCCTGCATCCGGAAATGAAGAATCTTTCGATTCGTACCATGAAATGCGACTGTGGCATGACAATGGGCCGGGACAGAAATGCCGCTATCAATATCCTGTAGGAAGGTCTGCGGACACTGAAAGTGGCAGCATAAATTAAATATTTCATAGTAGGGATGGAATAGCCCAAACTCATACGCCTGTGGACATTGTGTAAGACGTTGATTGCGTATATCGTGATCCATGCAGCGGTGGTCGAATCAGTAAGCTCCGACTTCTATAAGTCGGGGTAGTTCACCACAAAAATTTCCATGCAGAAATTTGTATTCTTTTGAATATGTGTTATAATGAATTTATCAAATGGATCATAACTAAACAACATAACATATACTTGGAGGTAATCAAATGAAAAAGAGAGTATTAACAATGATCCTTGCTGGGATCATGATCATGTCTATGACAGCCTGTGGTAATAAGGACATAGAAGTAGCAACTACCGAAACGGTCGTTGAAACCACTGAGACAACTGAAGAAAGCAGTATCGAAGGGACTAAGGAAAATAAGCCGGTTAATACTGCGGAAGCAGTAGATGCCACGCAGTCAACAATTACCGCTGCAACGACAGCAAACCCTGCAGCAACTCCGAAGACAGCAACTCCGAAGACAACAACAGCTTCGAATAGTACTGGAAAAACAGGTAGCACAGCATCTGTTTCGAATACGACTACAGCAAACACAAAAACGGAAGCAACAGCAAAGCCTGGATCTACGGCAAAGCCCACTTCGACAGCAAAACCGAAAGCGACTACCAAGCCTGCGGAAACGGCAAAACCGACAGTAACCCCTCAGCCCACAGCCAAACCTGCTGCAACCGCAACTCCACAGCCTGCGTGTGCTCATGAACATAAGAAATATGAGACAGCCGTTGAAGCGAATTGTCAGCATGATGGATACGATAATATCTATTGTACTGATTGCGGAGCTTTCTTAGGAACGAATTACCAACCTCAGGGTAGCCATGGTAGTACAACCAGACATACTACAACAGAACCCACATGTACTTCCGGCGGCTGGTGGGAAGAAACCTGCGACTTGTGTGGAGCTGTAATCAATAGTGGATCCATTGATTCTCTTGGATGCGTAGATAATGGTGATGGCTGGTGCAGTCGCTGCGGAGCCGAATTAAGAGATCATTCTCAGCCCGATGTTCCTTCCGTTGATGATGTATTAAAGGATCTCTATGGTGATACTCCCACACCAGCTCCTAATACGGAATCTGAGGCAAATGGTTCCGACACGTCTACCACAAGTGAAGAAAATAGCGTAGACACATCTGATAACACAATTGAATAAAATAATATTTAAAAAGAGTCTCTTTTTGGGGACTCTTTTTTATGTAGATTTTCCATTCTTTCAATTTTTCTGTCATATTAATTAAGAGATGATTTTAATAAGAAAGGAGAATCGGTATGGGAAAACTTAAGACTAAATTGCTTTTTCCGTTACTGGCTGCAGGTATTTTAATGAGTGGAATTACTGTCTCTGCAAATACCGGAATTGAAAGATCATATACGAATGAAGCTTTTACCTTAGATCGATATAATAAAAATATCTATGAAGGTAAAATGGGAGAAGAGGTATATTTCAGGCCCGTTACTTTGACAAAGACAGAAAAAGGTCAACATTTGTATGCAGCTGAATACACGGGAAATGTGTCAATTTCAAAATGGACAATAGAATATCCTGAACATTATTGTATTCACGCATCTTATCCAAACGGAAATGAATGGATGGGATTTTCCTTTGGCAGACAATCATGCAAAACAACAAAATGCCAACCCGGCTGGATAGCCACATGCGCTAAATGTGGAAGAGAAATAGTTATCCTTTTTTATGCATCAAAAGATACTATTAGTCAATTAAAAACTTTATCAACTGGCGATTGTTATGTATCAAATTGCGTTGACCCAAAATGTAATAATCTGGAGACAGCTACGTATATTAGCCATAAGTGTGATGAAGTATCATGGAACAAATATATCATCCAATATGTTGGAAATGGAGCTAATGGAGGATATATTTCTGATAGTTTCCATTATTATAATAATTACACGACTTACGAAGGACAAACAGTTACTCCGCAAAAAAAGTTATCCGTAAATACTTTTTATAGAACAGGATATGTCTTTACTGGGTGGAATACAAAACCTGATGGAAGCGGCGTTACTTTGGCTGATGAAGAAGATTTCCTTATCGTTCAAGATAAATTGGGCCTCAATGTTAAAAACAATAACACAAGAGTTAAAGTATATGCCCAGTGGAAACCTGCATATTCTACTTTGAATATCGATCCTAATGGCGGATCATACAATGGAGAAACAACCATTACACAACGTTTTCGTACTGTTTATTCGCTTGATCCAAATAAATTGACACCACCTGCTGGATCAATAGTTACATATGATACACAAGGTGGAAATAAGATTGAGCCAACGCACACAACAACTCATTTTTCCGGATGGACATTTACTGCTCCATTACATGGTGTATTTGTTTCTGCGTCAAATCGCTACGCTTTTGGATTGTACGATGCTAATAATATTTTTTCAGAAACAAAATCTGTCTGGTATGATGGATGTATTGATACAGCTATAGCACAATATGCCGGCGATAGCTTTAAACTTCCAGAGGCAACCTATCCGAATGGAAATGATCCAACGGATCAGAAAAGATTCGGGGGATGGTATGCCGACCCTGAATGTAAAATATTTATAGGTGGCCCGGGGGATGATTTCTCGACAGATGAAGATATCACATTATATGCAAAGTGGTCAACACTTCATGCAGACAGTGTAAAAAACTGGACTGCAAATAATGAAAAAGGAGCTATAGACTTATCATGGATCCAGACAGATTCAGCTGATAAAGTATTTAAAATATATCAGAAAAAAGAAAACGGAAATTGGATTGAAGTAAAAAGCGCAAATTCAATTCAAAATAATGTCGATAGTGTAGAAAAAACTTTTTACAGAAATAGTGATTCTGCTAATTCAGAGCAAGTATATATTGTTCCGTACAGTGGATTATACAACTTTAAGTTAACTGGAGCTCAAGGCGGAAAATATGGCAATTATTCCGGTGGTGCAGGAGGCACTGTGACAGGCCGTATTTATTTCAATGAAGGTGAAAAAGTCTATGTAGGTGTTGGTTCTCAAGATGGTAAAGGTAAATATTTTTCTGGAGGATCAGCAACGTCTTATGGAAATGGTGGATCAGCATCTTATCTGAGGACGGACAGACTCGGTATTTTTGCCATAGCTGGTGGCGGTGGCGGTGCAACCATGATGGGCAACGGCAATGCAGCTAATTCTGGAAGCTATAGAGCTGATGGCAATGGATCCGGAGAAAACGGAATGGCCGGTGGCGGTGGCGGAAATATCGGAGGAAAACAAGGAACTGCAGTAGTGCACCACCATAGCAGTTCATGTTATCAGGATTTATCATATACACCTGCATTTGGAAACTGGGAATCTCATATGTGGGGACATAGTTGTTTTGATTCCTCAGGCATAAATTCTTATCAATATAACGGACATACATCAGATGATGATGATTATAGTACTTGTACAGTAAGAGTCGGTTGGTCCAGAGAATGTCATATTGTTGAAAACAAAGCAAATTGGTGGAATGTCTCTGGATATAAAGGAATTCCCACCAATGGCAATACGACATTGAATCTTTCATATTTTTGCGAAGGATGGGGTGATGTAGGCGATAATATTGTGAACACCAATTGGCTGCCAGACGAAGAGCAACCGTCTGAATTTGTAATTTTGGATCAAAATGGTACAAAAATTGCACAGGGAAAATTTAGAGATTATCCTTTTACTGATAATTTTACCTGGAATGGTAATAATCACGTTGGAAGTAGCGAATTTTATCAAAACTTAAAAATTTCTTTACCAAAAGGCACTACGCATATTTTTGTACATCTCAATTTTCATTTAAGAGGAGATGTCTGGTTTACTTCTGGAATTAAAGGATTAAGTTTTAGTGGTGGTAAAAAATTAGCTTGTGGATACACAGAAGGTCAAGTTGTATCTGCTTACCCTTCGTATGGAGGCAGTAACGGATTACGCGTTAATACACAAGAGGGTAAAATTTATTTTGGTAAAACTGATTATGCAAGCACGCAAACTGGAAATGGATATATATCTATTACGGGGGCAGAGCTTGGATTATATAAGGATAATGAACTGAAAGGAATCATAGCAACGGATGAAGCTATGCCTAATATGCCTGTCCTTAAAAGAAAACCTGTAGAAGATGATAATGATTATTCTAAGGCAACAGTAGTTTGGAATAATCCCGGTGATAACGGAACAACATATCAGCACCAGGTAAAATCTTTCTACACCGAGACCATGGCCCCAATGTTGGAATCAAATATCACAACAGATGTTATGACCTCTGGTGTTAAAGGTTATGTTATTCTGGTTGATGAAAATGAGGATACGATTGTCACAAAAGACAATGGTATATATCAAACTGAGACCAACTATGTTATTTTATTAACTGATAAAACTACAAAATATATCCATGTAGCAGCAGTAGATGGTACCGGTAATGTTAGTGCTACGGCTCATTTGAAAATCAGCAGTACTATGTCGGACGATGGACAAGTATTTTATCCTATTGAAACAACTCCAATTTCTGTTAGAGGAATGGATGATAATGTATATGAAAAAGACGGATCTTATTTTGTGAAAGCTGACGGAATAACTCCCTTCTACCTGAAAACAAATGGCTTAATAAGTGAAATTGGAGATGCAGTTGCCTCCAAAAACTATCAGATAAATGCATTATCCTATATTATTGATAAATCCGGGGCTAAACAGAAGTTGAGTTATTATAGAAAAAATGATGATAGTGATATTTCTAAAATCAGCATTGATGATGTTAAAAAATCAGTCATTGGAGTAGATAATGAAAGTTATATCAAAGATGCGTCATTTTTCGAAATGTCCCGATATAACAATTTGCGTAATGTATCACTTGATGCAGCTTATACCATGGACTCTGTTTACAACAACACAGAATTTGTCATAACACCTCAAGCTATGGCATATCAAACAACGGATAAATACAATAACAGCTCCTACACGTATTCAGACGATGCCGCTGATGCTTTGAATAAAATCGTATTGATTGCTGACGGAAAGGCCCCTCAGCTTTCTGGTGAAGGATATGAATTTTTAAAAGATATTGATAATATTGATATTTCAAAGTATCCGGACAATTATGAAATCACTTTAGAGGCAAAAGATGATGAGAGTGGTTTAAAAGAGTTTTATGTTGTCGTTGCAAATCAGGATAATAATATAACACATACTTATCCAGGTACCATTTCTAGTGATGATAAGACCGGTACGGTTACCATCAATATCATAAATGATGATTTGTTATTTAAGGGTGATATAAATTTCTTGATTTATGTATCAGATAACGTGGGAAATATCACGGAAGAGTCTAAGGGCCTTGGAGAATTTTCTCTTCATACAAAACTGGTAGGAAAAAGCGGTTCTGATGTAATTGCTGATAATGGTTACATTACATTCAAAAAAGGTGAAACCGGTGTATTAATTGTAAGAACAAGCGGGTATGCGGATCAGTTGCAGATAAAGTTCCCTAGTGAATTTTCCGAGAGCGGATTCGAAATAATCAAAAATTATTTTTATGAAAAACCGATTGGATCCGGAGACACTAACGAGGAAGATCTTCAGAGATTTGGTATCCGAACAGAAGTAATTAAATTCCCGATTCCTTATGATATTGATGAGAGAGAGGGTTATGATATAGAAATCATCGCCTTCAAGAACGGAAATAGCGTCAATGTTACAGAGGGGGTTACTGTAAAAACCTTATCAGAACGTCAGAAATTCAATGTCAAAGATAGTTTATTAGATGGCATGAGAACCTATATCATTCAAAACTAAATCAACCAAAAGAAAGCATCGGTTTTACCGATGCTTTTTCTTTCAAATTAATCGCATAATAATTGTATCAAAGATAGATGGAGGAATATGGTATGAATAAATGTAAAATTATTAACACATGTCTTATAGCAATTATTGTTGTTGAAACCGCAATTATTTTCAATCCAGTGTTAACAAAAGGAATCGAATTTATTTTAGGGGTGAATTAGCGGAGGAAGTGATATATGTCATACAATGCATGGGTAGAAGGATATACCAGTGTGACTACTGCATATGTATTTATTGCCTGGATGATGGTGAATGCGGGAGTAAAATATAATTATAATCGGTAATGCGGAAATTGAGGAGTTTGTAATGGATTATCGGAAATTATTGGAATCTAAAGGTTTTGTCTTGAACAATTATCCCGAAGACGGCAAATTTTGGGAGCTGGTTGTAAAAGATGACGAAGATTTAAAGCGGCATATCTGCAAGGTATTCAAAACCGATGTAGAGTTGCTGGATAATAATGTGGTAGATATAGACAAGGTAATCTTGCAGTGTGCCGAAGATTATAGCAGATGCGTATTCTACTACGATTGTAATCTATATAATATGGAAACAGATGAATTTATGAAATGCATTGAAAATATGTGAATCACCACACACCATAAAGGAGTGTGGTTTTACGGCAAAGTTTATAAAGGAGAAAATGAAAGTTTCCGGTATTATACCGGAAGTTTTTTATATTTATAATCTGTCATATTAAATATATCAATGAAGAAAGAAGGAGAAAATATGCTTATAGGAATTACAGAAAGAGGAGATGCCGGAGTCGATTTTTCTTGGGAATATTCCATCAGAAATCACGAAGTCGATGCTGCTGTTCTTATCACAAAATGTATTACACAAAAATTCTTAGAAAAAGTACTGAAACTTCATCAGGAAGGTTATAAAATTATCGTCCATGCTACATGTACGGGATATGGAGGTACGGAACTGGAACCTAATGTTCCTGATTTTACGTCCCAGCTCACAATGATAAAAATGTTGCTCGATGACGGATTCCCAGCAGAACAGCGGGCGGTCCGCTGTGTATTATTTAGATGAGTATCCTCATGTAAAAGAACGTTTTCCTGACAGCTCTGCACAGTCTAAAGACTGGCAGGTTCCAGGTACATAACAGCATCA
>ERZ773106.229-NODE-229-length-65569-cov-6.046570_pt1 | contig 65569 bp, 109 predicted proteins | sample MGYA00580572_ERZ773106 | MGnify/ENA primary metagenome ERZ773106 (study PRJEB29015, sample SAMEA2737868) | human gut metagenome | biome: human gut; feature: human-associated habitat; material: faeces | place: China | collected 2012 ... | reverse complement strand
GGCCGCCCCAGCATGGATCCGGTCATGCTCATTAAAATTCCATTCATCCAGTATCAATCGATTTGAGTCGTGAAATTTGCGATCATTATCTTCTTCATCAAAATTTGTGGTTCGCGCCGCCATATTTGCGGCTATGCTTGCGGCAATAAAAGGGGTAATATTCACAAAAAATTCCTCCTTTTTCATATTCCTATTCTTATTATGGCAGATTTCTGAAATTTGTGGAATTTCTGCACAGAATTTTTGCAAAAGAAAAACCGCTAAAAGCGGTTTTTCTCATAATCATTTTTATAAATCTCGCCGTAAAACCACACTCCTTTATGGTGTGTGGTGATTCACAATATATTTTCTACTATCTATTCCGTATCTTTCTGCAATCCCAGTGGGTCCTGCAATTCATTTCTACTCTTCTGTCTGTTCATGACTACGTTGATAGACTTAAATAGATCTTCTTTTGTCATCAACATATATCCTTGTAAAAATAATAGACTACTTCTTACTTCAGATAAATCTTCTGTGATCTGATGAATCATCTGTTTTCTTTCCTGCAAGGGAAGGGTTTCAGCTTTACGCATATATTTTGCAAGACTAAACTGTAATTTGCTTAATGATACGAATACATCCATTTCTGTTCTATATCTTGTGTTCAGTTTTATATCCTTTTCTTCAATACCAAGGACATTCATAACATAATACTGTGTCAAATAAACATCTGTTAATTCCTCATATACCCCATATTTATTTTTATCTTTGCCGGATGTATATTCCCCAAAACTTTCGACGAGTTCCGCACATTCTTCTATAGCGATCAGTAAATTATTATATCCTCTTTTAGATCCGGTTACAGGATAAATAGAATCACTGATAATTTTTTGAAACTCTGCCATAGGAATTTTCACAGAATCTGCTTCCATAAATTTTTGTTTGTAAATTTCTCTATCCATTTAGTATTTCTCCCTTCTCTACACAAAACTGTGCCGTTCCTTCTTGTTTTTTCTTCTAATATTGTAACAATTTTTGTATATCCTTCTCTGTATGAACCATCGTTTTCGGTCCTTTTTTATAACCAATGTCAATCCCTGATGTAGTATTTTTTGCATAGAATTTTACAAAAGAAAACCCGTCAAAAGCGGGTTTTCTTATAATCATTCTTCGACGATGGACAATCTCTTAGTTTTTCTGTCAAAGAAGTAAACCGAATTAGAAAGGAATTCTTCTGGAGCCACCTCCGTCTGATTGACGCTATTTACCCAGTCTTTAAGCCTAGCTACATCGTCTCCAAAATCAGCTGGAATAGCGATAATTTCGTGAATACTTGACGGCAGGATATAGAGATCGCTCTGAAATTTCTCGGCTACTTCCGCCAAAACATCTTCACAAAGCATTATGCCCGCTCCATGAGTTTTGCATTTGGTTCTTACGATAAGCATCGGAAATTCTTCCAAATCTGCCTCTTCGCCAACTATGCCTGCAAACATCTGAGCAAGTGAAATGAACTGCTTCTGGTTCCGGATGTTTTCTACAGCAAGATCATACAGCTCCTCTTCCGTCATACCGCGGTAATCAGACATTCCGTTCCTAATAAGAATGAACTGATTAGTTCCCAACATAATTTCGTAAACAACCGCCAGATCAAGAAAAAATCTGTGCGGACAGTTTTTCAACAATTCCTGATTCTTTTCTGCATTGATCAGTTTCGGAATAACATGAGTGAATCCTTCTTTAATTTTCTTCAGGATATTGTCCGTATCCGGCTTGCTGTCCATCACATCGACGATGGTTTTTGCAAGATTGCGGATAATCTCCTCAAAATCAGGGTTATTACAAAAACTATCATACATCTCATCGATGTAAATTGCCGGTGTGCACCTGCTGCCGTCGTCAACCAAAATACCGATCAGTTCAACTCCATTATTTTTATTTGTCTTTTTCTCGCTAAATGTGAGATTCTTATATCTGTCCGGCATATATTCCGGAAGCCTGTCTCTGAGTTCTTCTGCAAAATTTTCTTTTGTCATGATGTTATCCTCCATTTTTCTCTTTGATGCCATTAATATGTCAGAAAATAATACCTAAAATACAAAAGGCATCCTTCCGGATGCCTTAAAATATTTTTATATTTCGCCGTAAAACTACATTCCTTTATAGTATGTGGATACAGCGGATTTTCTGCAGAGAAAAAGCGTCCTTTCGGACGCTTTTTTCTAAACCTCGATTTTATAAATTTTTCCGGCGTACTTATAATCTTCCGGTTTTAAATTAAATTTGATCAGCCGCTCGGTTATTAAGCCGCCCTTGTCTTCGTCCTGGAAAGTAACGTAGTATCCCATGGCATTACATCCTTTTTCGGAATCATCCAGCCACACAAGCATTCCCGTCAGTTCGTCATGCGTCAACATAACTCTCTGAAATTCTTTATAACGACAATTTTCAATGCCTGTTTTCATAATCTTCTGGAACTTTTCAACGCCTTCTTTCAGGCTATCTGCTTCGAAGAAGTATTCAGTATTGTTTTTAGGGTCGACCAAAACATTATCGAGAATACGTACCCTTTCGAAAATTTCTTTCGAATCCGTAGTGTATCCCGCTACCAGATACGCATTTTCGTACAATGCTTTCTCTCCGTTGAACTTTGCGGTTCTCATTCTGAATAAACCGTATGCTTTTTCATCAGCCAGCTGAAATTCGTTCACTTTTACAATAAAAAATATCATTTTTGTTATCCTCCATTCTTCTTAATGCAATTATAAAATGCTATACCATTCGCCGTTTACGTTCATCTCGTAGTCGGCTTCGGTCGTATCTCCGACGATAACATCGCAGTTTTCGACCATTTTCTCAAGTTCTTCCAGAGATGTTCCGTCCGGCACTTCTACTTCTTTGTAATTGATTTTCTTAAATATCACTTTCATATTTTTCTCCTATTCCATAACCATTCCATCATCATTAAGAAAACGTACATCGCAAAATTCCTGTGCCGTGTAATCGATATGAGAATCTGCGAAAACAGTATATGCCTGATATTTATGGGGTCCGTCTTCCTGTACGTCTTCGGCAAGCTCTGTGCCGTGATCGTAGCCATCCGGGTCGTTTTCCCTGTCCTGAGCCGCTAATTTCACCAGCAACTCTTTGACATCTTTTCTTGTGCCGCGAAAACGGTACACAGTGACGCCGTCAGCGTCTGTGTTGCTTATACCGATCAGCCAGTCAACAATATAATCACTCATGATTTTTCCTCCATTATTATCCTACATATTCTTCATACATCACCAGATATTTTACCGGTGCCTTTGCAGTGTTTTTCTTTTTCTCTTCATTCAGCTCATTCGTCAGCTTATCGATCTTTTCCTGATAGCCGGCCATACGCTTTTTGAAAGTGTCCGAGCGAAGATCAAAATCACATACCGGGCATCTGTTTGCCTGAATGTAGGTCTTATTGATCTTTGAACCACATTTACGGCAGCCAATGTAATCTGCTTTCTGGTCTTTCACATTATTATCCAGACCGTACCGGATCTTCTTTTCAATTTCCGATTCAATTTTTTCTTTTAATTCAATAATGCGTTTTGTTTTGTTGACAGACTCAAGATCACGGAAAGCTACATAGCCGGTATAATTACGGCTCCATTCACTCCGCTTTCTTTCCAGAATCTCTTCTGCTTCCTCATAGCCGTTAAAGATTATCTGGGGACAGATATGCTTAAACGGATTAATTCTGTTTCCCATATTGGAAAATTCCGCAAGATTTGCATTGCTTCTTACGGCATATCTGATTCTATCAGCTGCTGCGTCTAAGTCTTTCTTTGTGACATCGTTAAGTACGAATTCTCCACCAATCCAACTCATTTTTATTTCCTCCATTTTTCTTTGATTTGTAATACTATTATGAAAGAAAACCACAGAGTAAAGAAATGCGCCGGATATTGACCGGCGCATTATGTTAAGTATTAATTTTTACTAACAGATACTTCTGTTGTGCATATTGTAAACAAAATCGTGAGAATGATATATGTTCCTATGCCGTTTATTACAAATCCTGGAACAATGTGGCTTGCAATTACAAGTCCAGCAAAGTTTGTAAAAATTGAGATGATGATTACCACGATTATAAAAAATGCGATAGCGCACTTGGTAATGAATTTTTTTAGCTTGCAGATGATAATGATAAGACTAAGCAGCTCCGCTAATAAACCAATCACTACCCATGTAAGCACAAAAGTTACAGCCACGAGAGCCAGTGTCCGGTAAGAATCATAAGCGATTCTTTCTGGAAACAAAGCTGCAGCAACCCAGATAATAAATATTTCGATAAGTAATCTAAAAAAGTTTTTCATATTAATTTTCTCCTATTTTGCTTTAAAATATTTGATGTTTGTAACCATATCTTTTCGAAGTTCCCAGAAAGTAGCCTGAATGTAGCGGCCATTGGTAAACCAGTCGTTCTTCTGCTTGGTTACGTCAAATATCTTCTGCCAGCTTTCAATGGTTAATTTTGCCTTTTCTTCCGGCTTTAATGAATTAAACCAGTCGCAAAGAGCGTTCCATTCATTTTCCGTTTGACTATCATCAAACCAACAATGATTTAAAACGTAATGCCAGCTGTTATAATCTGATAAAAGAACGTCTTTGTCGTTGATTTCAAATTCGATGCAGGCATAGCTTTTTCCTGGAGTTCCAAGTCCCGTCGTTCTGAGATCCGGTTTCTTATGTTTCCAGTCTCTCGTATGCCAGGCCCACAAAGGAAGTTTCAAACCATCCGGATGCGGGATATAGCGTTTATCCATTTCGGCGGCAATCCAGAGATATGCATCATAAAAAGCATTGTAATACTCGCTTTTCTCTGGATCACAGGTAAAAACACTGTCTCTTTCGAGAATATTAACAACTTCAACCGGCTGTATCGTCCACAATCTCATGTTTTCTCCTATTTGCTGTATCTTTTTACTCGTAAACAGTAACCGTTTTGGCTTTTCTTTGTCTAAAAGAATAATATTGCAGAGGTTCTATCGCATACGGCGCGATATCTTCACATTTTCTGATATCAGGAATGTTCATTCCACAAAATTCGACCCAAAATCCATGTTTTTCGATTTCTTCATTTGAAATCATGTTATTACTGTTTTTGACAAAAGACTCATCACAAAGAAGATATTTTCTATCATAACAGCAACTTCCGAAGTCTTCATGACTTATCATATCCACAACAACTTTCGGAGCTGTACCTCTGCCGTATAAAACAACATCACCAATTGTAGGTATATATTTTTCCATATTATTTTCCTCCATTTATCTTTGATGTAATTATTATGACAGAATATCAGGTACAAAAAACGCCGGGATTAATCCGACGTTTTTCAAATATTTCGATTATGAAAAATTATGTTCCGCATATGAATAAAACACAGAATCACCGATAATAATATGATCGACAAGCGGAATTCCCATGATATCCGCCGCACTTTTCAGACGTTTTGTTGTAGCGTTATCGTCTGTGCTCGGAGACGGGTCGCCTGAGGGGTGATTATGAACCACCACGAAGGACGAAGCGCCCAAGAGGCATAAACGGACGAACACTTCGCGTGTTCCCAACTGGGAAGCATTGACGGATCCATGGGTCAACTCAAAAAGACCAATCGGCTTCATTTTGGTGTTCGCGGCGATCAGCCAAACATATTCTTCCGCCTTCCTGTCTGCATGAAAAACATCTCTCATCATTCGGACGATATTTTCCGGGCAATTCAGGTTACTAATCTCGTAATTGCTGCTATTTTCCTTTACTACAGCGGTAATCTTATCGTCGGTTAATTCAGTAATATATCTTGTAATTCTCATGCGTTATACCTCATTTCCGTTTTTGTCCGTAACGTTTACAATGTCCGACAAATATGTGCAGTGGAAGTTCGTGGTCTCATCGTATGCACCAAACATTTTTTCCGCTTTTTCTCTTGCTTCCTTCGGGGAATTCGCTTCTACAAGAACATCAACCCGTGCGGCAAATGTAACGGAATATATTCCGGCAAGCGCCTTATTGGACGAATCCAGAAAAGATTCGTATGCGTGGTGTAAGCGGCGGTATTCCGGATTCTCTGGGGTAAATTCCCGGATTGTTGTGTTAGCGGGATCCATGACGTTTTCGCTGACTTCGTAGATATTTTTTGTCTCTTTGTCGTAAAACAGCTGATATTCTGTATAATCACAGAACATTACGAAGTTTTCCGAGGCAAACCAGTTTTGATTTAACATATTATTTTTCTCCTATTCCCAGTTGATAAACTGTTCGATTTCTTCTTTCTCGATACCGATTCCATCGAGCAATTCCATCAGGGCATTAACGGTATCTTCCTTATCCATCGCCTGCACCCAGATCCAGTTCAAGATATTGGAAACCATCATTTTGCCATCCAGATCCAGTGTGAAATTTTCGAAAATATAATTTTTGAATTCTTCTTCCATTTCGTTTCCTCCATTTTTCTTGTTACTGCCATTAATATGTCAGATAAATGAGAGTAAAAGAAAACGTCGGTGCAAACCGACGTTTCAATCTTATATCCAGCCTTCTTCTTTCAGCTGTTTTTTATTTTTTCTGCAGTCAGGACACAACTGGAGATCCTTTCCAACACTCAACTGTCTTGGCTTGAATTTCTACATAAAATTTCATCTGCCGAAATGTCCCGTCTGTGTCCCGTCTATAGTCAAAGGCTTAGGCGGGGTGATTAACTTCTATTAATTATATCCACAATATCGCCAACATGAATGTGATAAGGATGAACCGCGGCACTGTAATTTTCAAACATTTCGACAGCTTTTTCTTTTGCTTCTTCTACTGAAGATGCCTTGACTGGAATGTCAATTCGAGTGGAAAATGTAACAGTGTACGTTTTTTCGCTGCTATTTTGGCGGTTTTCGTACAGCATTATCAACTCCCCGTAGTTTTTAGCACCTGGCATAAGCTCTTTGATATTTGAGCCGTCGTGATGTTCCGTCACTACATAGATGTTTCTGGTATTGGTGTCGTAATAAGCGCGACACTCCGTTTCATCGATAAACATTGTGTAGTTCTTTTCATCGAACCAATTCTGATTAAACATAATTTTCTCCTTCTTTCTTTTGCTGATGCTATTATTATGAGTGAAAAAGTAAATAAAATAATTCTTATACAGTTGCAGATCATACGTTCAATTAGTTGTTCTCCAAATATTCTTCCGTCCGTATCCCGTCAATTTCCCTTCAGGTATCATTTGCAGAAGTAGCAGTGGAATGATTTTTGATCCAGTATTATTACGTCTGCGAATAAAAATTGTGAAATAAACGATAAACGGTGAGGATATGAGGTATATGCGTTTGAGCAAAAACGGCAGATGAACGGGATAATATTATATAGGCTGATGCTTCCAATGAATAAAAGAAATTTATGTTGTTTTGTTCTTGTTGCACATTGTTATTTCTCTTTTTCTATGCAAAGATTTGAAGATAGATACATAGAAGAGAAAAAATATTAGTTTGTATTCATTTCATAATTTCTCTTATTTCCATTTATCAGGCAATTATATATTCTCCTGACCGAAACGAATTTCGATAAAAAGTATCATAAAATGGGTTATCTATTTGGGGGTTGATTTCAAATGTTCTGCCCGTGGAGCGTTCTTTATATTTCACGATAAATACATCCTCCGATAGATGCTTTAAATATTCTTTTTTGCCAAAACAATCTCTGAACTTTTATCCATATTGACATCTTTTGTTTTGTCATTATTCCAGTTATTCATTGTAGTTGATATGTCTGATTTTTCAGTATATCTTCCACATACACTACAAACAGCAAACACATTTTCCGTAGCACCACCGCAAAAGTATAATTTTTCCTTTTTGTACATCAATAAAGGTCTTTCTTTGCATCCGCAAGGGCAAGGTTTCAAATCATCCCAAGGATGATGACATTTACCGCTACCAGATGAACCCAAAATAATTGCATTTATTTTTGGTAATGAGGATTTTTCTTTCATTTTCAAAAACATGTACATTCATCTCCTTTCTCTCATTATCTGCTCTGGATTCTGCTTCATAGCATCCATATACATACGAAAAGCTCTTTCAGCAGCTACCGTCTTGGTTTGTCCAAAGCTTTCACAGAACTGCTCAAATTCCTCATGTAGGGTTCTGTCGAGATATAAGTTCAAATAACGTCCATCTTTCTTTGGTCTAGGCATTCATATCACCATCCTTTATGATTATTTGGATTTTCTTTCGGAACAATCCTTTTATATAGCAATCGCACACAGATTTATTCCATAGATTTTGTTTGTTAGATAATTCCTCAATAGTGCCATTCCATAATGGTTCTCCAAGTAATGACAGATTAGTTTTATTAACTTTCTGTTTACCTTCCATTAAAACAAATTTCTGTGCATCTTTATAATCCATTCCTGCTTCGTGCAGTAAATCCATTTTCTTGGTTGCTATTCTGTGCGAACGAAACTCCTTAGATTTATGATTCGTATTTATATATGCTTCATACGTCCAGAGTTCGCATTTTCGAAATCCGCAACTTATTAAAAGATAAACTAATTGTTTTACTGTAACGTATTCATTATATAACATAATCTATTGATTCTCCTTGTTATCCATATTTTCGCCTGCAATCTTACTTCTTTTGTATCCTAGTACATTCATAATTCCATTTGGAATCCAATCAAAAATAGAAAATATAACTATCAAGCCACTCCCTATAACAGCCACATCTGATAGCATTACTTTCCAATATTTTAAAAATGTAATATTTTCAATGTTGTAAAATAATTCTAAAGTATTTCCATAACATTTAAAAACCCATGAGAAGTATCCAAAATTATCTAAGATAAATAAAAAACATGCATTTGTAATAATTAAAACAATTAAAACTATTATAAAGCCTAAAAACCTCGTTTCTTTCAAAAAATTCATCATTAGAGTCCTCCTTGTAGTAATGATATTTATATACTATATTATAGCGTATAATTCAATATTATTCAACTCTTAAAATAAATAAAAAATCAGCCTTTCAGGCTGACGAATCATGTGTTATTTGGTTGATTTGTAAAGTTCTGTACAAAAAAATCCGAACCAGGAGGTTCGGATTTTTTTACTAATTTCATTCCTCTTCGGAATATTCTGATAAAATTTTCTTTAGATAATCTTGTGTGTCAGTCTTTCCAGAAACAGTACAGACAGTTGTGTGGACATTTCTGCCGCGGTCTGTTCAAGATCTCTGTCTTACAGGACAGACAGTGACAGCCGTTTCTTTTCTGAGGGTTTACGGTCATATCGGCTTCATAGTCGAGTCCCATTTTGTAAATGTCTTCATGACTGACGCAGCCCTGGATGTAGAAGGTTTCAGGAAACCATTCTGTAAGTTTGTCTTCTGCGCATGTGGCAAAACGCATGCCTGTCTTGGCAAGTGCTTTTCCGACCAATTCAATCTGGTCATCATTTGGGGAAAATCTTCCGCCATACATCGGTTCAAATCCTTTGGCTCTGTAGCGTTCTCTGACGTGTGGATATTCATCTACGATGCTCATGCGATGACTTGTGATGCCGGTTTTAAGTGACTGGAAGTAATCGAGCATGTGCAGGACTCTATCGACTCCTTTCTGTGTCGGAAACACAGGATCGACGCGCAGTACTACGTTGCAAAGGTCAGGGCAAATGTCGATGAGATGCTTTGTGTTTTCAAGCTGCGTCTTGTAGTCGGGTACGTTTGGTTCCATGACGGTTCCGCCCCAGCCTGTGCAAGTTGCGTGTAAGATAATCGGTGTATTTTTCGCCACATCAAACACAGCCTGCGTGAATGCGTTTGTGATATTTTTCGTGATGAGAATTGCACCGTCCATGTCTGTCAATCTGTCTTTCCAGCGAAGGTCGATTCCGGCGTCGCCGTGTTCTGTTATACCGATTTTCATTTATTGCTGTCCTCCTTTTATCTTAGATATCCTTATTATGACAGATTTCCGCATTTGAAAGATTTTGTTAATTGTTCTCGTACATATGTTCGTTTAGTTGTTCTCCATATACTCTGATCGATTGGAATAGTAGTACCATTCCGCAGGCGTTTTCCGGATATGTCCCGTTTATGTCCGGATTGCGTATACTAAAGGATAAACGTGGTGAAAAAGTTATTCGATGCCGCGGTGTATGCGTTTGGGGCAAAAACGGCAGATGAACGGGATAATATATTGTTCCGCTTATTTATCCATTATTCTGCGGGAAGGACATATTACTTGTACTTTGCTTTTATTCTGCGTTTTAAGAGGGACATATATATGTCCCTCTTGAAATGTATGCGTTTGGGACAGAAACGGGAAATGTTTGCGTTAAGGGACATTATATTGTCCCTCTCGGATAGATATGATGCGTAGATAAGGGATATTATATTATCCCTTTTGTTGCGCCGTTTTTGCGAGATACTGCGTATAAGAGGGACAATATATTATCCCTTTCAGTATTTTTTATCCGGGGCAAAACGTGGGGGAAAACCGCATTGAAAGGGACAATAATATGTCCCTTTCAAGCGGAGAAAAACGTATGAGAGGGATAATATATTGGTACTTTCGTATGCGAATGGTGAATAAGCGGGACATTATATTGTCCCTTTTGCGTATCTGATGGATGGCATAGACGGATAATCCCGAAGAACTTGATGAAGATGAGAGGGACAATATATTGGTACTTTTATGTATGCGGACAGCGCATAAAGGGGACATAATATTGTCCCTTTCGTGGAATATATACGTGAGAGGGATATAATATTGTCCCTTTTATTGTGCCGTTTTTGTCCGTATCGTATATAAGAGGGATAATATATTGGTACTCTTATGGAAATGAGAAAAAGTACAGAAAAGGGACAATATATTGCCCCTTTTGAAAACGTTAGATGAACTGATACGGAAATAAAGGGGATAATATTGTTGTCCCTTTCGTTGTACCGGTGTTTATGCGTGAGGCGAATGAGCGGGACAATATTATGGCCCTTTTTATTCGTTGTCCTGTCTTTTTTGCTTTACGAAAGGGATAATATATTGTTTCTTTCGGGGAAAAGCCGGATAAATATGGGGAATGTGCTGAGTGATTATGGATGCGGGAATGATGTATGCGTTGGGAGAATAAGCGGAATAATACGGGAAATGGGAGGCTTATACCGGCTTTTCCAGTGCTTTTCCGCTATTATTTATTCGGAAGGGCAGCCATCGCTAAGGGATCCGGTAATGTGCCGTTATCGAAGTTTGTGCGTATAGCCTGCGGATATGCAGAAAAATCGGAAAACAATACGGGAATGAGCGGTACGTTTTAACGGAGGAGACTGCGATAAGATGCGAAAACGGCAGATTATCGGCGTTCCTTTTCGTTTTCCGTTTTCGGAGATATCCGCGGATGACTTCGGGCAGGCGAAATGTAGGGAAATGAGCGGTGAACGCTTTGGCTTATGATAGTGAGGTTCGTAGAGGGAGTATGGACGGCGGATTGTTTTCTGAAACGGTTATGTACGGAGAAAAAAGAGGAACGACTCGCGGATTGCGTGGACGGGTATGGTTAGATACGTAGAGGGTGCGTGGACGGGACATTGACGGGATACGGACGGAGCGAAAACGGATTGGAAACTTATACCAGATTCCAAGTGGCTTTTTCGCAACTGTTACATCACTTATTCTGTAACCACATAGTACAGTTTTCAATTTTCGCGCAAATAAATAACCTAATAATATTATTTTATCTTTCAAATAACTGAATCTGCACCACAAATGCCGCAAATTAAAGGATTTTAAAACAGCACTCTTTTTAAATTTAAGTATAAAATGCATCTGTTTACAGAATATTTTAAAAATAACATAATTCTTTCTCTTCTACCCCCAAAATAATATAAAACTTATTTTTAAATCATTTTATAACGTTTTAGAAGCCAAAAAACACGGATTATTGCAACTAAATCATTCACAAATTTTATATTTTTTCGAACACAAGTTTCTTTTTAAAACTGTAACAGCAAAACTTTCCGGAACGATTTTCTTTCATAATAATAATGCGTTATGAAAGGAGTGGTTATATGGCTTTTGCGATCATTGGTGTTAAGAAAATTAAATCATTAAAAAATATGAATGCTGCATTCATACACAATCATCGTTTGTATGTTCCAACACATACAGATCCTTCTTTATCCTTTTTGAATGAAGAATTAATCCCAACTTGCATAAAGCCTTATGATGAATTATTTGCAGATAAAATAAATTCTTTGCAATATTATCAGAACCATGATATTCGAAGTAATGCAGTTATGGCTTTGGAAATTTTGACAACTTTTTCTCACGAAGCTATGGATTTTATTGATATTGAAAAATGAAAAAATGACAATGTCTGCTGGATCAGAAATTATTTCAATAGAAATACAAAATTGTATGGTGATAATGTAATCAGTGCAGCATTTCATGCCGATGAAACAACCCCGCACATTCATTTCATTGTAATTCCAATTGACGAAAGAGGTCATTTGAACGCAAACGGATATCTTGGAGGGCCCCACATCATGCGGAAATTACAAAGTGATTATTCAAAATACATGGACGATCTTTATGGCTTAAAACGTGGCGTTATGTATTCGTCTGGCAAAAGGGAAGACATCAGAAAATTTTACGGCGCTATGAATTCTGCATATGAAGAATATCATGCTCCTGAAATAATACCTGGTGAATCATTAAAGCAATACAAAGAAAGAGTTGAACAACTTATTAAAACCATGAATATGGAGAAATTCGTATTACTCAAGAGGATTGAACAAGAAAAAAATAAATGCTGTCAATGAAGCACATTCGAAAATTATACATTCGAAGGAGGAATATTAAATGGGTTACGCAATCATAGGTATAAACAAAATTAATTCTGTTGCAAAATTAGCTGCTGCTTCGGAACACAATCTCCGACAATCAGATGTTCCCAATGCCGACAAATCATTAAGTCACATGAACGACGAACTTGTTTATACGGAAGGAAAAAGCTATACGGATTTGTTTCAAGATAGACTCTCTTCTTTAAGTTATTATAAGGATCACAAACCAAGGTCAAATGCAGTTATGGCATTTGAGGTAAGAATGTCCTTTTCGCATGATGAAAAAGATAAAATCGATATTGAAAAATGGAAAAAGGACAATGTTGAATGGTTACGCGGATATTTTAATAAAAATCCGTTGACGTATGGAGACAACGTTGTTAGTGTAACTTATCATGGAGATGAAAGCACACCTCATATCCACGCAATTGTGATCCCTATCGACGACAAAGGAAAACTTAACGCTTACGCTTATGTTCATGGTCCTAAAAGTTTACGCGAAATGCAAACGCAGTATGCTGAGTTTATGAAAGAACGTCATGGTCTCGAACGCGGCGCCGAATATTCCGTGGCAAAACACGAGCAGGTGAAAAGTTTTTATACCGCATTAACAACTGCCATGGAAGAACGGACGGCTCCGGAAATTCAGCCTGGTGATACTTTGGAAACATACAAAAAGCGTGTCGATAAATTCACCAAAGAGATGAATACCGAGAAGTTTGCCCTTAAAAAACAGATGGAAAAAGAACGGATCGAAGCCGTCAATAAAGAACGTTCCAAAAGTCTGTCCGCTAACGAGGGACATAAACGTAATATGAAACAGCTCCATAAGCTTGAAAAGGAACATGATGAGTTGGTACACGAATACGGCGAAATATCGCTTATTAAACAGAAACTGGAAACCGTGGAGAGTTTGCGGGAAGCATTCAACACATATCCTGATGAACAGGAACGTGAACGCGTAAAACAAGACATGAACCGGTACATCACGTTTGGTCAAAAAGAAAGAAAGAAGAAAAAAGAACACGATCGTGTCAAAGAAAGATAACAAAATGACCGCACCTCGTTTTGAGAGAGCGGTCATTCTGATTTATGAAATTATACTATTAATGATTGTACATAGATATAGTCTTCTTCTATATACTCTCGATCACACATAGATTGCATCTGTCTGATATAATATCCATTTTTGTTTTTTCTGAATTCAATCGTATATCTTCGATGATTACCTTTTTTGATAAACCCATAAATTGCGCAAACATCTTTATTTACCAGATCAGCATAAGTCGCAACACAATGGTGCATTTCTACGCCCTCTTTTATTATCTTACGTTTTGTTTTAATCCATGTAAATTCATCTGCAGGTAATAATTTTTCTAATTCCCTAAACTTTGTATTCTTTGGAATTGTGATTGTTGGAGTGTATTTGTTTTTTATAATTACAGCATAGTCATCATGGAGCTCTTTCATCTTTTTTGCGCTTGTAAATGTCAAACGTATCTTTTTGTGTAGTGTATGACAAAAATCAATATAATCTTGTACTGTGTATCTTACCGTTTCTTTTATCACTTTTTGATTTTTGCCATAAATACTTATATTCTCCCAATAACTGTTTTCATTAAAACGGCTCATTAAGATTTCTATAAATACGCAATCTAAAACTGTAAGTGATTCCTGATGATTATTTAGCCAATTCCATAAAATAGTATATCCAGCAGGCTCAATTCTTTTTCGTAATTTAAAATATGCATAACAAATCTTAATATCTATTTTATTCCAAGGAATATCCTCTGTATTTTTATAATAAGACGTCATAACCTCTTTTAAAGTATGTTTGCCTTTGAATTCAGAAAGAGGAATCGGAGGAATACAAGAATAATATATATTATTATTAGTAGTACTTCTCATAATCCTAAGTACATCTAGATAAATTTCATTATCCTCTGATAACATTTCAAAATATGGATATAAAAAATCGGTAATTATATTTCCATAAACAGAAATTAATTTTATAATTTCCTGTAAATTAATTGGAATTAAGATTGATTTTTCTTTTATTTCTTTATAAAATTCACAGGTATTATAAAAATATACAATTTTATCCGATCTACCTTTTTTGCCATAATCAAGTCTGAAATTATCGGTCCATTTAAACGAATCATATTTCGTCAAATGAATCGTTATAGCATTTTTCGAGAACGAAACTTTTTTATAAAACGTTTCTCTATAAATTTCTATATTTGATTGCAGATTTAATGATTGCAATTTCTCTTTTTCTTCGAGAGATATCGGGAAGTGGTTTTGATAATAATCATCTTTCTCCCATGATTCCTTGTCAAAATTATGTACATCACATCCAGAAAGCATAATGCCAGCTATTGTCTTTTTATAAGATTGTATATCATAACGATATTTACGGATCAAATCCAAAGACCATCCCCAGGCAGAAAAAGCATACAATCCGCCTCTTTGATCCTCAGATAACGGAAGAGATTCTATTACATATGGCATAACTTCATTTATATCCGCATGTTTTTTAGCTATAATAACACGTTCAAATAAATGTACAAAATCTTTTAAATCAAAATCTTTAGGACACTCTGCGATTACTGCTTTTGCCTGTGCAAATGTTTCGCAATATTTGTATACATCCAATGTTTCTTTGCAATATTCCGGAGATGTTATATAATTGTAAACCGCTTCAAATTCCTGTAAAGAAATAGGATGTTTATATTGCCATATATGATATATCAATGCATAATGGAGTTTCTCTGTATGATTGTCTATTTTTTGAATGATTTCCTGTAATTCATCTGCATTTAAACATAATAACTCTTCTTTATCAATACATTTAAGTATCTGATAAATGGCATTTAATCTGTTAAGTGACATTTCGGAGTTTTCAAAAAAACCAACGATGTTATTTTGTTCTCCATATATCTCTTTTGTTTTTTCTATTAATTTAATTTGTCCTTTACGCATTTGTATATTTCCTTTTAACCTGTATGATTTGCAAAATTACAATCATCGACATTTTTCGCAAATTCTGAAACCATCGCCAGCCTGCGGTTGTTGCAAATTGCGAACGTGAACTACCCCGACTTATAGAAGTCGGAGCTTCCTGATTCAACCACCACTGCGTTGATCACGATATACACAATCAACGTCTTATACAATGTCCACAGGCGTATGAGTTCGGGCTATTCCATCCCTACTATGAATATTTGATTTAAGCTGCCGCTGTCAGTGTCCGCAGGCCTTCCTGCAGAATATTGATGGCGGCATTCCTGTCCCTGCCCATCGTCAGACCACAGTCACATTTCATGGTACGGATCCTGAGATCCTTCATTTCCGGATGCAGGAAACCGCAGCAGTGACAGATCTGGGATGACGGAAACCATTTATCGACCTTAACGAAATATTTGTTTCTGTCAGCGAGCTTGTATTCGAGCATGGACAGAAACATTCCATATCCGTTATCGAGGGTAGCTTTACCGTTCCCGAAACCTTTATTTGCCATGGCACGCATATTTAAGGATTCCACACATACGACATCATACCGGTTGGCTATCCCGGTAGAGATCTTATGCAGGTTATCCAGACGCTGATTGGCAATATACCTGTGGATCCGGTTAATCTTACGGAGCTGCTTTATGTAATTATTGGATCTCACTTCATTCTTATGGGAGCCCTGCATGTGTGACAGCCTGCGCTGCGCCCTGGCAAGATTTCTGTGGCTCTCGCGGTAAAACTTGTGGTTCGTGCCGATATCGCCGTTACTGTCCACATACAGCCCGTCAGAAGCATAATCCAACCCGATGGCGTTGGTTTTATCGGCAGTATAGGTATTTACAGGAGTTTCGAATTCAAACAGGACAGAGATATAATATTTTCCGTCGGATTCCTGGGATACCGTGGCAGATTTAATGGCCCAACCGTCCCCGGGCATACGATGAATGACAGCTTTTACTTTGCCGGCCTTGGGTAACTTAATAAAACCACCGTCCATGATGGCGATGGTGCCCTTTTGATTGTTGGTGGCATAGGACCTGCGACTGCGCTTTGAGGACTTGAACTTGGGGAAACCGGTATTCTTCTTGCGTGACTTACTGAAGCAGTTACGGAATGCCGCCTGCAGGTCCAGCTGTTTGTTAGCGAGCGCAAGGCTGTCTACTTCCTTGAGGTACGGATAATCCTTCTTATATTTGGCAGGAGTGACGGCGGGAAACTTGCCGGTAGCCTTATAGCCCTCGATCTTATCAGACAGCATAAGATTATAAACCTTCCGGCAGCATCCAAAGGTTTTCGCAAACAGGACGCATTGTTCAGTTGTAGGATAGATACGGTACTTATATGCGCGATTCATTGAAGCTGTCACCTTTCTGTAAAATATCTTTCATAATTATTATGAAAGATATTGTCTATTTATTAGGTTTGCGGCTCGTAGCCAAAATCAAGACAGCGCTGCGCTGATTGTAATTCATCCAACCACTTATAGAAGTCGGGGATTTCTTGCTCGCGGCTTGTTAAAAGTCATGTGCTCTACCAACTGAGCTATGCACACAATTCATAAGAAAGGAGGCATTCCCGCCACTATTTCGCACCGCATACGATGCTACTTGCTGCTCTCGGGTGCCGCAAACGCAGAGCAAGTGGTTATTTGAAAAAGTAATTATGACAAATGAGCAAAAAGAAATCGATGGGCCCTCAGGGACTCGAACCCTGGACCGTCCGGTTATGAGCCGGATGCTCTAACCAACTGAGCTAAAGGCCCAAAAGCGACTATTAAGCCGCTCTTTGGCGTATTATAACGCCTGCCTGGATTAATGTTATTTTTACTTATTTACGATATCCTTCAGTGCCTTGCCTGCCTTGAACTTGGGGACTACGCTTGCTGCAATCTTGACGGTCTTGCCGGTCTGAGGATTGCGACCCTCTCTTGCTGCTCTCTTTGCGGTCTCAAAAGTACCGAAGCCTACCAGCTGAACCTTGTCGCCGGCCGCCAGAGATTCACCGACTGTATAAACAAACGCGTCCAGTGCCTTTTCTGCGTCCTTCTTAGTTAATCCTGCCTCTTCAGACATAGCTGCGATTAATTCTGCTTTGTTCATGTTTAATCTCCTTTTGGATTTAAGATATTATGCCTTATGGCAAGTGCCAGAGGGCGGATTCGAACCACCCAGGCTTAATGTCACCCGTCGATGACATTCGTCGCAACCAATTTTCGATACTTGAAGTTCCTATCCGCGTTTCGAAACTCTTTTCTCTAGCGACTCTGGCTTATGTCCGGAAACCGTTTTGTTCCCGGTTCTTTTTCCTTACATTATTATTATGACAGATAATTTTGATAATGGAAATTTCTGCACAGAAATTATTTTTTTGTTCGAACATTGCGTATGAAAGATTTTCCATTTAGAACACTTCTGTTCCTTTAATTTCATCCATTGTTTTCAAAAACTGATCCAGTTCTCCTCTTTCATCTAATTCTTCCACTAATTTTTCCGCATACTTATAAGAGTTGGGATAATTCTGCATCAATTCTATATACCGGTTACTGCCGGATTGAACGGTTCCGAGAATGTCTCCAGTCTTTCGAATCTGCAGATCCAGCTTCGAAAGTTCGAAACCGTTATCCGTCTGGCACATAGCAGCTATTCTTTCATTATTTGCATCTTTTGACTGCAGGATACAATAAGGCACATAACTGCCTCTCCGGACACGCCCACGAAGCTGATGCAAGGAAGATAATCCGAATCGTTCCGCGTTCTGGATTACAATAACGGTTGCGTTGGGATTATTAACACCAACTTCCACTACTGTTGTTGAGATCAGTATCTGGATTTTGTTATTTTTGAAGTCGTCCAGTACAGCCAGCATTTCCTTTTCGGACATCTTTCCAGTTAAGACTTCGGAATGAAAACCGAAATTATAAAGCAGTCTGTCATAATGATCTTTGGTTTCCATGACCGATAAGCAATCCGCCATGAGTTCACTGTTGGTATTCTCTTCGATCAGTGGGCAGATAACATAGGCTTGTCTTCCTGCTAATAATTCTCTCACAAGAATGCCCGGAATAGCTTGATCCTTCATATACATTGTTTTTACGGGCTTTCTGCCATTTGGCATGCTCTGGATTGTAAAAAGATCCACGTTTTTACCATAGATGATAGAAGCCATGGTCCGGGGAATTGGCGTAGCTGACATGGAAACGTATACCGGATTACAGATTGCTTTTGTGCGCATCTTTTCACGTTTCTCTACACCGAAACGCTGTTCTTCGTCAATTACGATGAGCCCCAGATTTTGAAAAACAACACTGTCCTCAGTCAGAGAATGAGTTCCGACAACAATATTAATTTCTCCGGAAGCGAGCTTGTCCAAAATAGAGTCTTTTTCCTTTTTCTTAAGCGACCCATTTAAGAATGCGCAGGTAAGGCTGGTTCCTTCGAGCAATTTGGTTAATTCGTCATAATGCTGTGAAGCCAAAACTACGGTTGGAGCCATGATTGCCGCCTGGAATCCGTTTTCTGCTGCCTGAATAAGCAAAAGAAACGCCGTGATTGTCTTACCACAGGAAACGTCTCCCTGGATCAAAGCATTTACGTTTTCTCCTGCTGCCATTTTATTTCCGAGTGTATTTACAACATCATTTTGTCCTTTCGTTAACGTATAAGGAAGTCCGGAGATTATTTTCTGCTGTATATCCTTTTTAGACATAAGCGGATTGTTTGTATTGGAAATGTTTTTGTTTCTTCTATGCAGATGACCGGCAAAATACAGCATATCCTCCAGCATAAAATACTGCATGGCGTATTTTAATGCTTCGGGTGTGACTGGATATCGAAGCATCATGCCGGCATTTTTGCTTAACGGAAGATTGTGGGCGCATCTAAAATTATCATCTAAGGGCTCAACTAAGTCTTCTTTAAACGCTTCATCTATTGCTCTTAAGTAAGTGCTTGCGGAAATTCCTTTTCTCTGTTTGTATACAGGATTCATTCCCATATACTTTTGCAAATCGGTTGTAAAATATGTAGGGTTCGTGAATTGAAAGCCATATTGCGCATCTTTTTGTAAAAGCCCATAAATAAAAAAATTTTGTCCAATGCAACCCTGATACTTCTTTTGTAAATAAGGTTGATTGAAAAAAATAACCGAAAAAGACCATTTGCTGTTATAGTCCACCATTTTCATTACACACATCGGCTTTTTTGTTGATGTTTTTGAAGAAATGCTGGTTAAAACACCGATGACGGGTATATCTTTGTCCGCATTGGGGAAATCTACAGAACAAACTTGCCTGCAGTCGTCGTATCTGTTCGGCATCTGACGAATAAGATACTCGGCACATGTGATTTTCGCCTTTTCCAATATTTTGTTTTGAGCGGTTGTCAGATTGATTTTATGCATAGTTTTTCCTTTCGTAGTTTCCTACCTTTATTATGACAGATTTGTGCGAAAACGGAAATTTCTGCACAGAAAAACTGCGATAGCATTCTACCGCAGCTCCTCTGTTTTATATGTGAACAATAAACAATACGTTCTTTTATACTTATCACCGATCTGTATCGATAGCCAGTCATCCAGCGTTTTGCTATCTGATTTACCGTTATCGTACATAACTACATATTTTTCTGTCCGGTCCGTATCCCGTTCATTGGCGGCCAGCGTATAATCTGTATTCCAATATGGCTCATGATCGTTCCCAGAAGAAGGATAATCCTTTCCACTATCTAACCATCTTTCTATTTCATAATAGTATTTAGTGGCATATACAGGATCCTGACGATATACCGGTTCTTCATGTGATTCTTCATAATATTCTGTTTTATATACCGGTGTCTGACTGGAATGTTCTGTAAAAGTACCATTTCCATTATCGGAATAGGTATAATTTGTTTCATAATGATCAATAACCTGTCTGGATTTTGTTTCAGTTACTGTTTTGTAATGATCAATAACAGAAACATATCCTTTTAGTTCTGTTTGTTCAGAATAAACTCTTCCACCAGACGGTACTGACCAATCGCTTTCTCTGACGGTTCGGTAATCTTCAATGGAAATATTCCGTTCCCAATGAAATCCTGTTACAGTAACTTCGTCCGTATGCGGAAAGAAAAATATTCCTGCGCAGATCAAAAATATCAGACTCATTATGATGGGTAATGCATTATTAGCAATTCTGCCACCAATTTTTCTAATGCGCATTCATATGGATATTTTACATTTATATATATTGTATATGGATCGTTTTGTATAAATTCGCTCTGATTTCCTATGCATTGTCCCGATAAAGCTACGTATTCTTTCCCATGATATTCATATTTGAATTTAGGCTGATACATGGGTATTCCTCTTAAAAATATTTCTTTATTCCCCAAATAAGTAGCATTTATTGTTATTGAATTTTTTTGTGTATGAATTACTCTAAATCCCGTGTATGTAGGAAATATTACGAAAGCAACCATATATAAAAAATAAGATATTATATTTATCAATGTCATCTTATACTCACCTTTTAACTGCTTTGTTTCCTTAATTCTGACAGGTTCCAAATACATAACAACATTACTTAACGATTCTTACAACGGATCCGGTTTCTGATCTTTACGGTCAGGAAACGGATCTTATTTACGCAGAACAGTGTTTGTTATAGCTGCCGTGCCTTAACCGTAATTTCGCCGCAAACACTCCGATGAATGCTTCACGCGGCCGGATCCTGTCGAACCCGTTTGATATTTCATGCATAGTTATTATGACAGATTTTGTGTTCTGTGCAGATTTCTGCACAGAAAAACGCATTCATCCTCACAGTCTAAAGACGGGAGGCTTTCTGCTATGGTAATTGTAAATTTACGTTCGCTAGTATTCTCCCGCTACTGGTCCTCAACACATATCCTTTCTGAATCAAAAATGGTTCAATTTTATCCTGAATTGTATCTTCGGATTCTCCAAGCCATGCTGCAATCGTATTGAGCCCTACCGGCTTTGGTGCGGCGGTTTCGAGCAGATCAAGATACTTCTGATCGGAAAGTGTCAGTCCTTCTTCGTTAATACCGATTAGATCAAATGCGCCTTTCAGGCTTTTATCCGTTATTTTCCCGTGTACGAGCGAATAGTCTGCGATCTTCTTGGTAAGATTATTGGCAATTCGGGGAGTTTGCCGGGATGCTTTCGCGATTTTTAATGACAGTTCATCGGTTATTTTTAGATCGTATTTTGCTGCCGTATTCTGGATGATTTTTGACAGATCCTCTTCCGTATATGCTTCCAGTTTATAATGATTCTGAAAACGATCATATAACGGCTTCGTCAACATACCTTCCCTGGTTGTGGCACCAATCAAGGTAAAATGCGGCAGATCCATGGTAATACTTTTCATCTGTTCTGCAGTTCCGATCAGAATATCGACCTTATAATCCTCCATGGCCGAATACAACATCTCTTCCACCTGCCTGGGAAGACGGTGAATTTCGTCGATAAAAAGAATATCACCTTCTTCCAGTGTCGCCAGTATCGAAGCCATGTCGCGAGGCTTTTCGATGACAGGGGCGTTCGTTGCTCTGATTTTTGATCCCGTTTCCGCCGCAATCACATACGCAAGCGAAGTCTTACCGAGTCCGGGCGGTCCGCTTAAAAGGATATGATCCAGTACCTTTCCTCTCTTTTTGGCAGCAACAATACTCACGGACAGATTATCCAAGATCTGTTTTTGTCCGATATATTCGCTGAAATTGCGAGGACGGATAGAAATGTTCTCTTTTTCCTGATGTTTTACTTCTGAAGTGATATCTGTTTTGATTGTTCTTTTCATTTTTTTTTGAATCCTTTATGAGAAATAAGCGGTGCCCCTTGCGTCATTGTAGAACTTTAGTGTTAATGAGTTCCATTCATCCGGAATATCATCGTAATATATCCTATAATAATCGAAAAATTTTTTCAGAGGCATCCATTTTTCTTCGTTGTCTATTTGAGTATAAATAAGCCATTCTCCATATTCTGTTCTTGCAAATTGTGCATTTTTTCTGATATTTTCAATTTCCGAAATGTATATCAAATTTCTGTCTTCAATTCTTTTTCTTTCGGAGAGCCTTTCTATTTTAAAAATTATTGAATCCTTATTGAATATCATAATCGTTGCACTGAGCACAAACATCGCATCGAAAAAGATAGTATTTTTCGCAAATTTGCCTATGAAAACATAAGTGAAGAGAATAGCGGACAGAAGCAAAAAATATACACCAGTTCCACAAATAACTACGTATATTTTTTGTAAAAATCTTTGTCTTGCTGATTTTTTGTTTTTCTTGCTTCGTGTATCTAGGTTATATTCCAATTGCATTCTTTTCATTTTAAATCCTTTATGAGAAAATAGCTGTGGTTTTTGCGTCGGTATTTACCTGAATGGTCATTGTGCCCCATTTTTCGGGAATATTATTTTCAATTTCAAAGTAATCGAGCAGTTCTTTTAAGAATATCCAGCCTTCTTCACCTTTGAATTTTATCCATATCAGCCAGTCTCCGTCTTCTGTGACTGCAAATTTGGCATTATCCTTAATTTCAGCAAACAATTGAATGTCGAAAACAAAATCGTCTTCTTCTATCAGTTTTTCTTGTGCCGGTAAAATGCAAAAAACGTAAATAATCAGCATTAAGAAAAATAGGGGGAATGCGATGAACCAGAACCCGATCAAAAACCAGGTCTCATCGACGCTTTTTACGCCGGATATGATGGCATGCGCGAAAGCAGTCAGCAATGGCGTGACTATAATAATCAATATCCCGAGTATAAAATAAATGGCGAAAAATTTTGCAACTTTCTTTCTTATTTCTGACTGTTTCTCCAGTTTTTCTTTACACAATTTCTGATCATATTCTAACTGAATATTTTTCATGGTTTTGCCTCCGTATATTTATATTTTCAATACTATTATGACAGATTTCTGAATTTTCGGGGTTTTCTGCACAGAAAAAATAAAAGCCGACCAAATGGTCAGCTTTTTGTTGGATGATCTATCGTAGAGACTTGTTCCATGACGGCTATCGTAGCCCTTATATACAGCTATGATAACATATGTAAGTCTGATATGCAAATTTCTGCAGAGATTAGTTAATTCCGCAAGCCCTAATTTCCTCTACTCTTTGCAGAATCTGCTGCTTAATAGCTGCTCTTTCTTCCTTCTTAATGCAAGGTAAAACTGTAGGTACATGCTCGATTTCAATTCCGTCGGGTTTCATGCTCATAAGTGCGCTTGCGATATCCATCAAGTTTCCGTAACCGATGCGTTCACCGAGTCTTTTAACCTCCAGAAATTCTTCTTTTCTACTCATAGCAATTCTCCTTATTCTCTTTCGCTAAGACGACTTAGCAAATCGTTTTTTACATCAACGATTGTATCTAATCTAGCTTCCAGTTTAGCATTGTCGTCTGAGTTGTTTTCCTTTAGTAAGTCGTTAGTGATTCTCATTATTTCGGTATCGAGTTCATTGATATATTCTGTTACTTTTTCCCTTATATCCGGTTCTGTTTTATAGGGTCTCAATGTCAAAGAACCGTCTTTTTCAAGGAATATTTCCATTTTCTTCCCTTCTGAATTATGCTCTCCAAAGAGTCTGTTTCGATATTCTCTCGGGATCACTATTCTTCCAAGGTCATCGATTTCTCTTACGAATACTACTTTGTTCATTTATTCTCCTTTTTGAATATATTTACAATCCATAAGTTCTTCTTGAACAACTGGCAGAAAAATTTAACCTCTTTTCCCTTGGCTTCCGCCGTCACACATAATGCGTATTCTGTTCCAAGGAAACGTATGCCATGTGCCGTAAATTCACAATCCACACTCTGCTTCCAGACATCGTCCAATGCTTTGTTTTTCAACAGCTTTTCCTCGAAGTATTTAATACATTTTTCTTCCAAGGCTGCTTGTTTTTCCTGCTTCTGCTCCATATATTGTACGCGAAGCCTTGTTTCCAGACGTGTATTGCTGCAGCTGGCCTTCTTAAAATAACTTCCTCCAATCATATAGATCGCATAATTGAGATTTTCCTGATTTTTACTTACTGAAATCATTCTCATTTTTTAAAATGGGACGCCCGTCAATCCTTAGCTTGGACTGAAAGTAATTCGTCCCGCTTACCTCCTTTCGAAATTAACTATTTTTCTCCTTATTTCTTTTTTAGATATCATTATTATAAAAGAATATTAATTGTAAAATTTCTATTTTAACAAGCCGCGAGCAAGAAATCCCCGACTTCTATAAGTCAGAGTAATTTGTATTATATGTAATCAGTTCTTCTGGCGTGCATTCCGATAATGGCTCTTCTGCTCCGGAAACGATAGAATTTGATATGTTCTGATTTTGAGATAGAAACAAAGTTTCCTGGATGGAATTCCATTCTTCTTCGGAAACAAGAACAGCATTGTTATGTTTCCCAGTTATTAATATTGGGGAATGATGATCACTAACTTCCTTGAGCAGAGAGTATATTGTTTTACGCGCATTGGTTACATTGATTGTTTTCATTTTTTTGCTCCTCTCATATAATGTTTTGGTATAGCGTTTCGTGCAACTGGTTTGAAATATTCTTCCGTATTCTGAGACATCGGAACTAATTTAGGTATTGGTTTGGGATTGGGGCAGATAACGATCGCATCTTCTGGCATATCGACTGATGTAAGTGCCGCTATTTTTTTCTTTCCCGATACAAAGAAGCTTTGCCTCCATTCATTTTTCTCCTTCTTTTCTTATTCTGAACAATATTATTATGAAAGATTATAGCTACTGAATTTTTTGCACAAAAACACCAGCATTGCAGCCGGCGTTTTGTTATAACTTAATTAATTTCTTTTCTTTCTTCACTTGATAGTTAAATTTGTGTATTGCTCTAAGCGTGATGCCTCTCCGAGCGACTTGTGTCGATCCGGAGCTTCCCTTTCTTTAGGATCGGGAGTTCCATTGCCCGCTGATACAGTCCAGACTCAGCAGGCTGCTTCCAAGGAAGCAGCTGCCGCATCCGGATCAACAGCGGGCAGGTGCTGGTGCATCGCAGCCACGGACAGGAACTTTTGCCTTTTCCGTGACACCGTTCCGTTACCGTAAGGCTATACGGAACGGATTTTTAATGGCTCATCAGGCCGCAAGAGCCGGATAAGCTGACATAAGGTTTCTTAAATCTGCCAGGATGCACCTTGAAGTTTTCGGTAACTCCGGGCATCCCGGCAGCTTTTTGTATTCCCGGAGAAAATAACGGGCTCCGATGTTATAAGAAGCATTCAGATCGCAATTGTAAATTTTACCAGTCTGGAACCTGCATACGCTGTAGGAACCAAGACCGGCGTCCATGCCTCTCTGTACCCGGCCGGTTCCGTCAAAAGCAAGCATTGAGGTTCCCCAGGCACAGACTCTTGAGATGCGCATTCCGTTCCGGTGGGCATGCAGCTCCACACGATCCTGTATGTTATCCGCACACCAAAGATGCAGGCGTTCTTTCATCCTGCGGCCCACCTTACTTCCTTTGAGGTCAAGATGTTCAAATACTATGCAGTCCACATCGTAGAGGACTGCAGTTTTAATGATCTCCCGGGCAGTGTTAATGGCAAGCAGCTCATTGGCGTGCTTCAGTCTCCTGTAAATGGAATGACTCTTCTTGCCGGCCTGCTGATACATCCGCTTTCTGTTAATGGCATGACGCAGGCGGTCTTCATCACCGACAAGGCGGATCACTCCCCTTGCGTGGACAGAACCTTCTGCTGTCATGACGCACCAGGATGCAGGTGCATTGATACCGAGATCAACAGCAAGTACGGTATAGACGAAAGGATCTTCGTTCTGGATAAGTTTCCGGCTTTCTTCAAAACAGAACCGGATGCGGTAGCGGCCTTTGGATTTCTCCACCACCGGAGACAGCAGTTTCCGGGAAGCTGCCATCTTTGCGATATACCGGGCATCGGATTCACCGATACGGAAGTAATACCATTTCCATTCCTTGCCGCTGTATAACTTCAGTCCGACCGAGCCTTCCGAAAGATTCAATATCCGGTCCTGGTCATAAAAAGTAAGCTCGTAGGCCGTGGGATATCCCACTTTTGGCTCTGAACCTCTTTCAAATACAGACAGTCTCTCCCAGTTCCTGTGGTTGGAAACATAGGAACTTACGATACCAAGTGCATCTGCAACGATGGCACGGCGCATGTAGCTTGGCAGGTACGGAAAGCTTTCGTCAAACCCCTGATACGCGGCAATATTATTCTTTGTGGAGTGGATCAGCAGATCGCCCCTGCGCTTACGCATCAGGCAGCTTAATTCTTCCAGTGAGTCCCAATCCGAAAGGAAGGCATTCACACAGAATTTCAATGCATCGAGACAGGCCGTGCGTGTGGCTTTCATAACGGCTTCGTCAACACGCCTGATTCCTACAGCCTGCCCGTCTTTGAAGATATACTGTGATTTGATATCCACGGTATAGCAGGTATTGATTTTCATGGAACGTCCTCCTTTCTGGTTGATAGATATAGTATAACATTAATCCTGGCATGGTGAATTTTCCTGCACAAAAATTAAATTTCAGACAATTCGCGCTATCCCCGAGCGACTTCGTCGATCTGGATTTTGCGCGCGAAAATCATTTATCATCTTTTCCTGGATATCGCTGATTCCGGCGAAAACGAAGAAGAATTTAGTGATTTCCACCAAATGCGCCGTATATAAACACACCACATATTCTCCGGTACTACTGCCCTCTTTTGCCTTGGAAATAAAAATGTCCGACAGTTTCGCGATTTCTGCGTTTTCTTCTTTCCAGTTTTCGCAGACATGCTGCAGCATTCCGATCCAGCGCTTATATTCTGCTTTGTTTCTCCAGCTGATTTTTACATTTCTGTATTTTTGGTTTTGATTGTTTTTGCTTCCATTTTACTCCTGTTGTTTTAGCGGATCATATAAAGTGCCATCCGGTCGAATAACCCAGAAAAATTTTCTGATAATTTCGCCTTTATATAATTGATTACTGCATTCCATATTACATTCTTTGGCATTTCTCAATGTGATGCGCGCATAAAATTTATCATTTACGTGAACAATATCATCCTGTTGTAAATCAAACACTTCTACGCTTACTCTTATGGCCTCTTCGATTTCATCGTCAGTTAGGGAAAGACTTCTTTTTCCATGGCAATATTCCAACTTCTTTCTGATATAAGCAAAATAAGAGCTGGCGTCTGTGAAAATATTGCTGTTTTTTGCAGCAATCAGCTCTTCTCTTGAAAGAGGCAGTTTGCAATATCTGGCAACGGCGAGCGTTTTGCTTACGGCCGCATATGGTACATAGTACACAAACATGCAAAATGCAACAATTAACCCTGTCGTGCTGAAGCCGCTTGCAAAATACCACACGATCAGATTTGCATAGTACGAAGCGCCTTCGTCTGTTTTAATAGATTCCGGTATTTCCAAAATAACATTTGCAAGAAATCCGATTGCAAAAAAGAAAAGAATCCCAACAGCCGGCACAACAACTTTGTCTATTGCCCATCCATTCGATAAGTACATCTGCTTCCAAAAACTCTTTTTACTTTTACCCATATTCAAACTCCTTTGTCGTTTTTGCTTCTACCATTAATATGAAAGATTTCAGACAAAGGAACTATTTCTGCACAGAAATTATTTTTCAAGACTTCCGTCTTCATTGGTGTGTGACTGATACATTTTATAAAAAAAGCGAGAGCCGCATTTCTGCGAACTCTCGCTTATAAAGAATCCCCTGCTTAATTGTAGGATATAAAAATATCAAATTCAAATTATAATCATCGAATATTTTCGACAATTATTTTGAAGTACTTCCAAAGCCGCCGTTTCTGACCCCATCGCATTCATCGTCCATGGTAATACCGAACGGAACGAAAATGCCCTGGGCGAACACCTCTCCTGCCTTGAGCTGCAGCATTTTTCCTTCATTGGAATCGTTGGTGATCTTGATGAAAATATGCCCTTCGTTGTCCGAATAGAAATAATCCTCATCGATGATTCCTACGGTGTTATTTAACTGCAGACGGTATTTAAACCCGAGTCCACTTCTGGGGAAAATCATCAATACCCATCCGGGCTCCATTTTTGCACGGATACCTGTGGGAATTTTTGCTGTTTGTCCCGGGGAAAGCGTGATGTCGAACGGTGTAACAAAGTCATATCCTGCGCTGCCCTTTGTTGCTCTTTCCGGCAACTTCAACACATGATTATGCATATCTAAGATTTCGCTATCATTGAGCGAAGGTTTTACATCACGGATGCTCTCCATGAACTGTTTCGGTGATACTTTGAAAAATTCTGCTACTCTCAGCATTGGTGTTTTCTCCTTTTATTATGATATCGGACGGAGAATGATGGTTCCGTCCTTCTTGTATGAAATTTTCATCGAAGCGCCACACATCTTGGCGATATTTTTTCCAAATGCCTGTTCGAAAACTTCTCTGGGAATGTTGATTCTTCCGAGATCATCGAAATGACGAACGGTTCCGGAATCAATCTCGCCCTGTTCATGCGTCTGTTCTTCTTCCGAAGACATAGGAATCCAATTTATGGCCATCGGCTTTTCATCCAATTTGCAGGCTTTCTTTGCTGCAAGTTGTGCGTTTTCGACATCTTGTTCGGATATAAGAGCATTTGGAGTTTTAAAAGTAATGCTCACGTATCCGTTTCCAGTGTATAAAATAACCAAATATTTATGCATTTTGCGCCTCCTGTTTCCAAAGATGAATGTGACCGGCATTATCTTCCAGAGTCTCTTTTACCAGAATCACTCTTTGATTTCTGGATCCGGCCCACGGATAATTCACATCCAGTAAGCTCTGAACAAATCTTCCGTCAACAACCACATCTACGTTTCGAACCACTTCGCCACGCTTGCTGTATGGCTTGTTATTGGAATCAAATAACTGCTCCCATGTGTATCCGGTATATAACCAGATCGTTTTATCAGGGTATTTTTGTTTGATTTCCTCGATTAGTTCGAGAACTCCGTTTACGTTTGCCGGATGTAACGGATCGCCACCGGAAAATGTGATTCCGGAAATATAATCTTTGTCCAGCTGGTTAAAAATTTCTTTTTTGGCTGCATCATCGAATTCGAGACCATCTTTGGGATCCCATGTGATTGGATTCTGACAGCCTGGGCAATGATGTTCACAGCCTGCGAGCCAGAGAACCACTCTCAGACCGTCGCCGTTTTTCATATCGTCTTTTGTGATATTATGATATTTCATTTGTTTTTCCTCCTCGTTTTCTTGGGTTTCTATTTATTATGATAGAAAACCGTACACAAAAAAGAGCGTCCATAAGACGCTCTTTTTAAATGTTATTATTTATTTTTAACCAATCCTCATATTCCGGATTGCGTCGGATAAAGCCATCAAAATCAGGAACAGTAAAATCCAATTCACTGTATTTTGCCGAATAAATAATTCCCTTACTAATTAATTGGGCTCTCGTAGTCGAAATAGAAGTTACTGCTTTTCCGAGATTTTTTGCTACATTTGCAATGGTGCAGGGGAGGCTTCCGCATGCAACCATAGCAAAAATGAAGCGTTTATCAGTCTCAGAACATCTTTCGTATCTGCTCTTAAAGAATCCTGAATCCAAAACGGAATAATACTGTGTAATCCCTTTTTCAACATCTTTTTCCTCGATAAGTTTTCCCTCAGACAGACTGTAAACTTCTTTGCAAAGCTGCTGAATAAAGAAAGGATACCCTTTTGTGGTTTCATAAATCTTCTTCACGGCACCCTTGCTGTAATTTACACCCAATCGCCTTAGGGGTTCGGTGATAGCTTTCGCTGCATCTTCTTCTGAAAGAGAACCTATTTCATGATACAGAAATAATCTTTCTGTATATGTTTTTTCTTCCGCAAGCATTTTGTATAATTTTGGAAGACCTGCGCCAACGATCATGATCGGTAAATTCAGTTGATTTGCCCGATGTAATGCAGCGATCAGGGAACTTAGTTCATTTCCTTTCATGTATTGCATTTCGTCAATGAAAAAACAAATTGGTTTATTTGCATCTCTGGCTGCTTCTCCTACAGAAATGAATACATCTGTGAGGCTTTGCGTCAGGTTAGTTGTTTTATACAATTCCTGTTCCTGCATAGATAGAGAAAAAGTGCTGCTTTCCGGTGAGAAAGAAACAGCCAGCGATTTCAAGGCATCAACAGCTTTGGAAATTGTCTGTTTCATGCGCTCTCCGGTGCGGATACTTCTAAGGAATACCTGGCAGCAGGTGATGATCTGCGAAATGAAATCATTCCTGTTTTCGACTTCTATATGTCGGCACTCAATACTTTCCTTTTTTGCCAGTTCTTCCATCTGATTCAGAAGAACAGTCTTGCCTACGCCGCGCAAGCCGGTGTAAATAATAGATTGCACCGGAATTTGTAGACGCAATGCTTGGAAAGTCGTTTCTGCCATATCTAGTTCGTTTTCTCTGCCAGCAAGATACGCAGGGTTTGTTCCAGCGCCAGGCCGGTATGGGTTAATTTTGAAAGATGACATCTCGTACATTCTCCTTTCTATTTGCATTTTCTCATATATATACGGTTATGTCAACAAAATTCCGCTCTTTACCGCTCTTGAAATCCCTATAAGTTCTAATAATATCAGTCCTCAGAGATATAGAGGCTTCCGTCTGCGTTCAGCCTTGGCGTAATTCCTCCAAAACCGGCATATCCACTTTTTTGCCGATAAACAATATATTGTATTTTTGTATCAGGGTCTGTCCAAACAAATATAAATTGGTTCTCGGTTGTCTGAATTTCAGCCTCTTGCGAAAAGGCAACTGAAGGATCTCTTATTACACTATTCATTCCTGACTGAAAACTTTCCGCATTTTTCTGAGCTTCTTCAGAACTGCATCCAGTTAGCAAAATCGCAAATAATAAAACAATTATTGTCATAATCAATTTCTTTTTCAATTTAATTTCCTCCTTTTTTGAATCAATTTCCTAAGCGTTTCGGCTGCCGCCGCCACTTCTCTATCTGTCCACATTGTCGTATTAAAGCAGATAGTCGCTTCCAAAATCCCTATAAGTTATTTTTCAGTAACACACAAACTTCCGTCGGCGTTAAGTCGCGCAGTCATAACCAGCCTACCTCCATAATTGTAGATTATATATTCTACACCTGTTTCCGGATCAGCCCAGATTTTGTATTCATCTTTTTTCGTAGCGAAAGTTTGATGCTTTAATGACTCTCTAATTTCCAAAACCAAATCTTTATTTTTTGAAAACTGATTAGGCATATATATTAAATTGGCGATTATGCCAATTACGCAAATAATGATGGTTAAAATCGCTGCATACGTTCTGAATTTATCTTTTTTCATGGATTTTTCCTTTCTCTATTTTCGACACAAATCTCGAAGCATCTCGGCTGCCGCCGTTACTTCCCGATCCGTCCACACCGTCGTATTAAAACAGATAGCCGCTTCGACATTACGGAAGTCCCGTTCATCTTTATCGTATCTTCTCAACACTTCTTCTACCTTATCTCCTCTTTTCAGACTTCTCTGCAGTCGGAGATCCTTGTCAGCATCAAGAAGGATTGTTTGATATTTAATTTTACGGGATTCGAGAATCGGTGCAATATCCTTTACACCGGACGGTGTAAGGATAATAAAATCTCCATTTTCGAAAGCAGTTGACCGGGATCCGTAATATACGGTTCCGTTGATAGTCTCATAGCTTTTATATTCCATGTATTTGGATTCAGAGATGTTCCTTAAAAAATCTTTTTCTGAAACGAAATTATAATCCACTCCATCTCTTTCTCCGGGGCGCATAGCTCTCGTCGTGTCGGTTACAATCTGGTTTAATCCCAACTCTTTCATTTTGCGTGCCAGATGATTCTTACCGGCGGCACTTTTTCCCATAATAATAATTTTCACTTTCTTTCCTCCTAGTTGTCTTCATAATATTTTTCTTTCTTTAACTTTTCTAACTCTGCTTCGGTATCTTCCAGTTCGGTGAGCCTGTCGATCTTGCCACTCATACAACAGCAGGCATATAAAACAGCCGCGATACCAATAAGAATTATAATAAGTAATACAATAATGATTTTGTCCATGCATTTTTCTCCCTTCTGTCTCTATTTCACACTATTAATATGACAGATTTTTATGACATTAAGCGGGAATCCTCGGCTATTCAATTGCCGAGATGAAAGCGCCAGCAACTCCATCAAGGAGTTGCTTTCTTTTTGATTTTATGGTATACTATATGTATGAAAGAAAATCTTATATTTTACCGTACATCTGTATGTAACATCAATTACCATGTGGTATGGTCTGTCAAGTACCGGCGCAAGATTCTGACTGCCGAAGTCGAGGCTTATCTCAGGGAACTTGTTCAGCAGATCGCAGCAGAGAAAGGCTTTACCGTGCAGCTGTTTGAATGCGGCGAATGCGATCATGTTCACTGTTTCATTACCGCACCGCCAAAATTGTCCGTCACCCTGATCGTGAAGTACCTGAAGGGGATCACCGGACGCAAGCTTTTTGAACAGTTTCCGGAGATCAAAGCAAAGCTCTGGAAGGGTGAATTATGGAACCATTCCTATTACTGTGAGACGATCGGTTCTGTGTCTGAGGAGAATATCAGACGTTACATCGAGCATCAGAGCAAATCTTATTAAGGAGGAAATTTTATGCTGCTGTCACATAAGACTACAGTTGAACTGAATAATGCGCAGTCTAACATCGTCGGCCATATGTGCTATGCAGCCAGCAAGCTCTGGAATGCCTGTAATTATGAACGTCGAAATTATAAAACCCTCGGACTGGCGCAGTATCCTGACTGGTATTATCAGAAAAAGGTTCATAAGGATAATTTCTGGTTTAAGCAGCTCCCCGCACAGACTTCACAGGAAGTCTGCAAACTCCTGGATGGTGCGTGGAAGTCTTTTTATAAGCTTCAGAAGACTCAAGGCATTCTTAATCCCAGACCACCCCGCTTCAAGCAGAAGCCGATGTCTGTTACTCTGCAGCAGATGGGAATTGTCCACGAATCCGGATCCGACACTATACGTTTGTCCATTGCAAGACAGATGAAGGAATACTTACGCTCTGCTTATAATATCCATGACAACTATCTTTTTCTTAAAAACAGCATTTTTAAGAACATGGATACGATCAAGCAGATCGTTATATATCCTTCCGTCAAAGACAAATGCGAAGTTATCGTAGTATATGAAATTCCGGATACCGCGATCATGCCCGACAACGGGCGGTATCTTTCTATTGATCCCGGTATCCATAATCTCCTGACCTGCTATGATTCTGCCACCGGGGAGACCTTCATTGCAGGGCGCAGATATCTTTCCATCTGCCGTAGGTTCGATAAAGAGATCGCCCGCGTGCAGTCACAGTGGTCGATGCAACAAAGCCGTAATGGTGTCAAATATCCAAAGTCTTCAAAACACATCTCTGCCCTTCAGAGATCGAAGAAAAGTTCTGTCCGCGATTATCTGCATAAGGCCACAAGAGCGATTGTATCATACTGCGAAGCACAGGATATCCATACTGTTGTTATCGGGGACATTACAAATATCCGCAGGGGTAAGAATTTTGGCAGCGTCACTAACCAGAAGCTGCACGCCCTGCCTTACCGCAAGATCTATCAGCTGCTGGAATATAAATTTTCCATGAAAGGAATCACCCTTATTAAACAGAAAGAAAGTTATTCCAGCCAGGTAAGTCCACTGCAGCCGGAGGTCTCAAAACAGTATGCCGTAAAATCCAGCCGACGCCATCGCGGTCTGTACCAGGATGGAGATTACAGCTGGAACGCCGACTGTGTGGGAGCCTATAATATTCTGAGGCTTCATTTACAGGAAAAGGATCCGGCTCTCATTCCGGATCCTTTCAATATCAAAATACCGTATGTATTAAAAGTAGCTGTTTAAGCAGTAGCGGTGTCATGGACGCACCCTGAATCTACGTTTCGAAAGAAACGCATGTCAGATGCTCGGCAATTCAATTACCGAGTAGTTCACAAGATATAAAGACAACAAAAAAGAGGGCGAATAAAATCCGCTCTCCCTTTTAATCTTGATGCGTCCTGCACGATGATTTTACGCGCAGGCTAATTGTCCAGACAGCGCCTCGTCGATTTCCATTATCATTTCCATTTCAAACGAAGCGGAAATTTTCAAGTCCTCGAGCATGCGGCATACTGCCGGCGTTTTTTTCATAATTTTTATCTGATAGACATTCGCAGCGCCTGTCAATAGCGGCGAGCTGTTTCTCATGATTTTTTATTTCTCGGATCAACCATTCTGGTTGCAGGGAAAATAATCCTTTTAGCATCCCAGTCTCCTTCTTTCAGCAGTATAAGCCACTGCAAAAATAACGACACATACCAGACATACAAATTCACACATATTTTAATCCTCCCATATATAACCACCTCATTTGAGAGGTAGCCAACAGACGTTTGCCATCCTCTCGGATGTAAGTTATTATATATAAGATCAACCTCGTCTAAAACGAGGGTAATAAAGAAAAAATCTATAATATAAAACGGGATTTTTATCTTAACCCCGTAAAAAGGTCTCCAGATATCTTAATCATCACTATTATGAAAGAAAAATGTATGGGAAAGTTTGCCAAATGAATTGATGTGTGATATTATGAATAGGTCTATAATTCTAAATCGTGAAGGTAGGCATTATGAACAAAAAAGAAAAACTTATGGTTATGTTATCAATATTACTTTTATGCGTTTCAGTTGTTATGGGAATCCACGGATGTGCTCTTCAGAACGAAATTGGCCAAATGGACCAGTATCAGGAATATTTACAGGAACAGATAGAAAAAGAAAAACAGCAGTCTTAATGGCTGCCGTTTTTGTATCCTCTATTTTGCGATTTCCTCAAATGTATCCTGCAGTTTTCCGATACTGACATTAATACGCTCGCTGGAAGTCCTCATATCTGCTGCCAGCTTTTTCACTTCCTGTGCTACGACTGCGAATCCTTTTCCGGCCTCTCCAGCTCTTGCTGCTTCAATAGATGCATTCAGGGAAAGGATATTTTGCCGCCTGGAATATCCGCTGATCTATTTTGTCATTTCTGCGATATCTTCTACGTCTTTTGTAGCTTTTTCAATACCTTCCTCGAGTTTATGGATCAACGAATCATTTTTCGCCTTATTATATGCGCTCCGGACAAAATTGTTAATGACCAGTCCGAGAAGCTCCGCCGATGCGTCGATCTGGTCTTTTGTCCGGACATTTACCTTATGGAGTGCCTGGATATATTTTTCTTCATTGATCCCGAGTTCCCTTGCCGTTGCGCGGAATTTTTCGTCATCCGGTGATTCCGGCAAAACCTGTCCGCCGATGATACTCCCGAGTACTGTCCCGTCGTCGAGCGTAATAGGAATGCCAAAATCAACGAGTCCTGCGTGGCAGTAATAGACACCTTTTCCGGTAGCGTCACAATGTTCACATCTTTTCTTGCCTTCTTCGCAGCCTCTTGTCAGATTGATACAGAAATCCGTGAAATTGTAGCATTCAGAAATATACTTTCCGTTAGCTCCTACGGCGACTGTCGCAAGGCCCGTGCTCATTGCCCAGTTTTTCATTATAATCTCAAACTGTTTCATGTCACAAAAATCCTGAATTTTTACTGTTTCCATCATTTTCTCTCCAAATTCCTTTCTATTGCTTTTAATAAGGATTCTCCGTCTATTTCCATAGTGTTTCTGCTTGCCAGACAGACAAGCGCTTCAAACCACTGTCCCGAGAAAAATCTGTTCAGTTCTTTGATTCTCGGAGACTGACTGTATATTAGTTTTCCGTAGCGGCCAAGCTCCTGTTTATAATCGAAAATCGCTGCCTCAATGATTGCGGAAGCAAGTCTGCAGTACGCTTCGTCGCCTTTATATAGATTGTTTGCCATTCTTTCTTTTGCCTTTCCAATTATACTATTATTATGACAGATTCGGAAGAAATTCGCTTTTTCTGCATAGAAAAACCGCCATCGATTTAATTCGATGACGGTTAACCTTATATTAAGTTATTTTTTCAGTGTTTCGGAAATCGTTTCTTTCAGATTTTCGATTGATACATCACTCCTGCAATTCGCAATTTTCATCTGTATATTTCTCCCTCTTCGTGAATGTGTTAAAAATTTTTAGAAAATCTTTCTCTCATATCTTTCATTTTCATTGCATATTCTATACCTTTGTTTAGAATTACAATTTGTTCGTCAATGTTCCCCACGCAGGAATAGGATATTTCCCCGTCCTTTGCTACGATAACCTTATTGCGCAGATCGTATAAATCCTCTTTCTTTTTATAACGGTGATACATGATTATATATTTTGAAAAATTGAATATCTTATTGAGCAATTCCAACGACCACCAGATAGCGGTAAGGATAATTGTGATAAGTCCTATAATAACCAAAATATTGAATAAAATATTTTTGAATATCTCCATTTTGTCTCCTTTGCTAAATTTCAGTTTACCTACGCATTCGAAACTATCTCTTTTACTTTTTTCTCGTAAAATTCATCCGAAATATACTGATCTCCATAAGGGAATTTACTGTCTGTCAGAACAGCATAGGCTTCCGCCCAAGACAGACCTCCTCTTGCTGCTAATCTGTCTAATGTCTGACCACAGTGGTTTTTTAATGCCTGCTCTTCATGCGGTTTGATGATATCATAGGGAATGTATTCTTTGCCCTTTTTCGTCATAATCGGAAATTCTTTCATATACTACCTCTCTTTCAGTTTAAATGTTTAACGAAAGCTGTCTGGCATCCACCTCATAATTCATCCATAGGACTTCTGTCCTCGCACGTCCGCCTTCTGCTCTGGTAACCTTATATGCCTTTTGCCATTCTGAAAGCATATCATTATACATGTTGTTGTCATATCCTGATATAAGAACTTTCCCCGGGTGATTAGCAAGGGTCTTTAATAATTCCTCATGTTCAGCATCCTGCATTTCATACTTATAGAGGTAATTCTTCCTTGTCCCATGCAAATATGGCGGATCAGCATAGATAAATACATCTTCTGTGTTGTACCTTTCTATCAGTTCTAAGGCCGGTAAATTCTCAATCTGAACTCCCTTTAGCCTCTCAGTAGCCAGTTTCATTATTTCAGGAAGTTCGCACCACGCTTTGGCCGGATTTGGAGAATTAGTCTGTTGGCCTGATTTAAAACCATTCTGATACAAATTCCCGCACCCAAATCCCATCCAGCATTTAACAGCAAATCTTCTCGCTCTCTCTAAATCATCACAAGATGGTTCATAAGCTGCCTTATACTCTGACCGGGAAAATGGTGTAAAATCTATCGCACGTTCCAGTTCGTCACTTCGATCTCTCAATATGCGGAAGAAATTTACTATTTCTTCATCGATGTCATTAACTGTCTCAATGTGACTACGCTGCTTATTAAAAAACACCGCCAAGCTACCAGCAAAAGGTTCTACGTAAACATCATGCTTCGGTATGTATTCGCATATCCAAGGTGCAAGACGATTCTTTGCTCCCGGATATTTTAATATGCTTTTCACACTTTCACCTTCCTTTGTTAAATCCTAATATTTCACTTTAGATGTTCATAACACCAGAATTCCATCCTGCTTTTTTAGCCTCTTCTGAAAGAATCTCATTTTCTTCAGCTATAGCCATCCTTTTTTTAGGTTTACATTTTATTTTTTCCGTACATTCTTTATTTAGCCTTACACACCATCCACATGGTGTTTCATATTGGCAAAACATTGTTCCAAACATATTACATTCCTCCACTAAATCCTAATATTTCAGTTTACCTTAACCAGCATATCAGCCTTAATCAAATCATATATAATATCTAGTGAATCTCTATGATCTCTGTATTTGCAATTTGGATTTTTATGTATTCGTGGATCATCGTTTTTCCAATCATTAACACAAAAACAACAATTACTTACGAAAAGCATTTTGCACCCTCTGGCAACGCACAAATAATAACATTCGCTTTCTTTTGCTGTTCCTTTACAACGCTTAAATCCGTACTTTTCAAATTCTTTTGCTTCACAATTTGGTTTTAACATTTCATTCCTCCGCTAAATTTCAAAATCCATGCACAAATACTTACCGTTGTCCATCTTCCAATAATACTGTCCTATGTACCAGTCCTCGCCCAAAATTGTTTGTTTACAATATTCCCCCTCTTCGATCTGTTCTTCTCCTTTCGGTTCATCAACCACATAAGCGTTTTTTATATCACATCCATCAACATCTACATTCTCCTGGAACCAATCAGCTATCTCTTCATCAAGCTGATTTCTCTGTTCTATTTTTTCTCTTATTTCTCTTGGAATTATCATGTTTCTCCTTTCTACTGTAAATTTCAGCTCATGTCCTACCTCCGCTAAATCCTAATTTATCGTTCCAATTTCCTCTTCGCTGAAAATTTCTTCTACATCAGCACAATTTATTTCTATTATTTCTCCATTATTTTGTTTTATCGAGAATGTATTTTTGTTTGAGTCTACTTCGTGCAGCGTACCTATAAAACACTTTCCATTTCTCAAAACTTTACATTTTTGTCCAATATAAATTGTATAATTAAAGTCATTATCTGAGCAATAATTAATAAAGCTTTCTCCGCTTGTGAAGAATATATCTACACTTCTGACCATATATTCTGTTTCTCCTTAAATCATTAGTTTAGTTTATTATTAGGTTCTATATTTGGCATACATACTTCTGTATTATCAGCAACATCAAAAATACCGATAACCCAACTATCTCCCTCTATTTTCTTACTTCTTGTCGTAATGCTAATTACATCTACATCATCGTCACAAATTACTGTTATTTTCTTAGACATGTCATTAATCCTCCGCTAAATTGTTATTTATTTTATCGAAATCCAGTCCACTTTGAAACATAGATGTTACGTCTCGCTTTGGAACTTCGTATTTATCTGCAATTTCTGCAATTTTATCTCGTTCCAATTCCGTAACAGTTTTACCTCTTTTCCACATAATATTGTCTCCTACGCTAAATGTTAATCAAAATCATCTATGTAATAATCACTCTTATGTTTATTTAGTCATCTCCGGATCCAAATATCCAATTCCAACCGCTGTAGCACGATTTCCATTTTCTAATTTACTTTTTCAAATATTCTACACATTTCCTGTAAACTTCCGGATCAAATTCTTTTCGTTCATGTTCATATGCGCTGTATTCCGCAGAACTACAACTGGCAATTTGTGCCATTTTATACATTGGTATCCTTGCATCTTTTCTTTTGGCTGCTATATACCCTGCATACATTCCTTTAGCTCCATTGAGTTCCTGTATATGCATTCTGTCTTTCATTGCCTGCGATTCCGAAATATTATGCAATTGATTAACTAAGCATTCCGTATTTTTGCAATCATACAAACAACCATATTCTCCGTTTTCGCCATCAAAAAATCCAGTTGCATATTTTGTGGGTTCTGAACATGTTCTGCACTTTGCGTCTATGATCATCGTTTCACCACCATTCTAATCATGAATAAAATACTTTCGTATAGATATCATAATCCTCTTCCGAAAACAATACCCAAGTCAATTCCAGATCCGGAAGCTTTTCTCCCATGAAATGTGCCGCTCTTTTAGCAATCTGAGCTGCTTCCTCTACCGGATATTTATAAATACCGGTGGAAATGGAAGGAAAAGCGATCTTTCTGTAACCGTTTGCCACCGCTACATCGATAGAATTGATGTATGCGAGAAAGAGCAAGATCGGCGCATTAGTAGAATCTTCTGTATATTTTGGTCCTACGGTATGAATAATTCCTTTACAGGGAATATCATAGGCCTTTGTAACTTTTGCTGCTCCGGTTTCACATCCGCCCAGTGTTTTACATTCTTCGAGAAGCTTCGGACCAGCGGCTCTATGGATAGCACCGTCTACTCCTCCACCGCCCAATAAGGTATTATTCGCAGCATTTACGATCACATCGAACTGCCCAGCAACTTTCGTAATATCTCCTATCATAAAATTAATCTTCATTTATTTTCCTCCTGATTATCTTAGTTTTCCATTAATATGACAGAAAATAGCTATGGCTTTCTAATGCATTAATTCACCAAATATTCTATTTTGCTCCGCATACGATTTCTTTTACATTTACTGTAATTACATCCACTGGTTTTGGGCCGGAATACCGTTCATAAAATTCATCAAGAGAGTGATTTCCTTTCGTGTATAAAAGAATTTTATTGCCTCTTTCATACAATATTCCGTTCACGCCCCTGATATAAAACAGCTCCCTCAAACTAGGCAGAATATAATATACTTTTTCTACTTCGAGTTCATCTTCGAAGTCTTCCGGCGTCTTTTCGGCATCGCCCTCTTCTATTATCGTTTCGACACCGATTTCATTCTCTTCATCGTCGAGAGCGTCGTCATAATCTTCATTAGGATCCATTTTATCACATACTTCTTTTTCTTTTTGCGACCGCTGATAAAAAACCACAAAGAACCGCAAAAATAATGGATATAGAATCTCCTTGTCAAAAACATATTTGGATGTATCCGGTTTTTCTGCGGTCTGTAATTTTCTTACAAACAGAAAGGCCTTCTTATTTTCAATATAAATAATAACGCCGGATGCATCAAAGTTAATGTTCTCTGATGTGATGGTGAAAATGGTTTCCAGGCACACATCAGTAATAAGCATTGTGGTTTCTACGTTCTGGCTCTTGGCTACTGCAAGCATCAAATTATAGAGAGAAGGATCTTTTTCGGAGTCAAACACCAGCACTGCTTCATCTTCATCAAATTTATATAGCATATCTCTCTCCTTTTTCTTAATATGAAAGAAAACCGATTATAAAAATTTTGCATAAATGCAGATCCCGCCGCTTTTGTAAACATCCGTCCACTTTGTATCATTTTCGAGATAGTACGCAAAAGGCGTGTCATCGTTTACGACGATATAAGTGAAATCGTATTTATCGATAAAATCACGGTAATCCACAAATCCATACTCCACGTTATATATTTCGCTATCTATGCTTTCTTTTTTATTAACCTCTTTCGTGAAAAGTTCCGGCCTTGCGTCAGTATATACTTCGAAGCCGTACCATTCGAACATTCCGCCGTTATCGAACGAAGTATATACTCTTTCCCTATCCGGTTCTGCAACTGATGCGAGATATTCTGCGGCATTTTTTGCAGGTATTTTCTTATTTTCGATCTGTCCGGCTATTTCCGGCAAAATAACGGCAATACAGCCGAGTAAAACCGCATTTATGATGAATGTTTTCCATAATTCGTATATGTGTTCCTTTCGAAAACGGATCATTTTCGGGAGCATGCTTGCGAACAATGGCAAACAGCCGATTGCCGCCATCCATACATTGCGGACCGCTGTGCAGGACATAAAGATCGTGCCGGCTGCCAGAAATACTTTTGAAAAATCGGAATTTGTGCCATATTCCCGCAAATAAAGTACGAGAAAAACAATCTGTACTATTAAGAGAATTCCCCAGATGCCTAAAATCGCTGGTTTCTGCAGTTCAAGAATGGAATTCATCAATGCTGTTTTCTTGTAGGATTTAACAAGATATAACATTGCATTAACGCCATTCGGGTTCAGAAACCCGCAAAGGAACATAAAGATATCCGCAATAATCAGTCGCTTCCTGTTCACGAGTTCTGTAACAAAGTATTTGAAACTTAAAGCGCAGCCTGGGGCAATATACGGAAGCGTCAATATCAGCAAAAGCGGCCATAAGGCTGCATGGATATTGATCTCAAGAACAGACAGGAAAATCAGAGGAAGCAGATATCTGATTTTCTTCTTGTCTCCATTCCATTTTTCCAGATTTATCAATTCAAACAAAATCAAGGGAATCGTAAATATCGTCGGGCGTGTGGCGGCAAAGGAAGAAAAAACAAACACCACCACGGAAATAAGAAGTATCTTCGTATTAATGTCATTTGTGAACATGGAGATGTATCGGTAACATAAAAACAAACTGAGAACAGTCATTAAAATAGCTGTCGTAATAAACCCAATATTTCCAAAATGAATGTATATTTCGTAATTAAATATCGCTGTCAACCATTGCTGCACAATGATTTCATAACCGTTATGGATTGTAAACGGATTGATTTTCGGTATTTCTCTATTTTCCACAATATATCTGCCGGTCGAGATCATCCACCACATATCATTGTTTGGGTTGAGATTTACTGCGCAGAAAATGATCATGATGCCAAGAAAGGCGGCAATATAAAAATACAGATTTTTGGTGATATCTATCTTCTTTTGCATTGTTTCTCCTATTTCAGTTTTGCTTCGGTAATAACATCCGCCAGGATGCTTTGATACAGGCTCATCAACTGCTCTTTTTCCTGGACAAGACGCATTTTTGAAACGTCCGGTTTGTCAATCAGATTGTATTTGTCATAGAATTCTTTCAGTTCTTGTTCAAATACGATTCCGTAGACATTACGCATCTTGGTATATATCTTTCGCATGACTACGCCGGCGGGACCCACCTTCATCAGATAGTCTTTGTTTTCTTTCATCATGGCTGTCATCCGGCCGCACCACATTTTAGCTTCTTTATCAGCCTCAGGAACCCCGCTCTTGTCTGGATGGTATTTTTCTCTGTTATGCCGAATCTCTTTTTCTTCTTTTGGCCGATATTTTTCGATCACAGATAAAATATCAGCGATGAGATCCCCTGAAGTATCGAGTACGCATTCTTTAATGAGCGGAAGGATCTTCGGAAAATCTTCCGGATCGCATACCTTATGATATAAATACAGAAGACCTTCTGCACCTACATAAATATCCGGTTTATCTCCTGTCTTGAATTCCTTGAATATTTCCTTACAGATATCTTCGTTTTTCTTTTTCAGAACGCCGATGTAGCCTCTCAGTGTATAATCCGGCATGCCGAAAGCGTCAGCAATTTCAGCAACCGATAAGATCTTTTCGCTATTAAGTGTCATAATAATTCCTCCAATCAAGTATTTTCTACCTTTATTATGACAGAATCAGTGAAAATCGAATTTTTCTGCACAGAAAAATCCCCGATGATCCGGGGATTTTCAAATTTTACACAAATACTAATTTCGCCTTAATTGCGTACATGACAACCTGCGTCCTGTCTTCCACAAGAATTTTCGGAAGATGCTGGATAGATGGCTTTTGATCGTTCGCATAGATAAATGCAATTCTGCAGCAATTTCCTTGTTACTTATTCCATTACATAAACAAACGAGAACTTCTTTTTCTCTGTCGGAAAGACACGCAATGTTATATTTTACCGCAATCAGGAATTTTGTGCATGTTTTCTATCTTTGCATTTATTTTTCTACCTCTTTTCTCTGATTTTTCCAATGATCTGTTTCTTTTGTATCGGTCCAATCGTTCTGCTGTCGGTGCTTGCGTTCCGGTTATCTCCCATCACAAAAAATTCATTATCCTTTAGTGTAATGGTATCGGCCGCTAATCCACGCATATCCTGTGTGATCGCTTCTTTCGCAAACGGATCCTCTATGACTTTTCCGTTGATTAGAACCTCTCCGTTTTCATCTATACGGACCGTTTCACCGGGAAGGGCTATAATTCTCTTGATAAGATCCATCGACGGCATATGAACGGCGACGACGTCATAGCGCTGCGGTTCCGACGTCAGATAAACTACTGAATTGATCTTCAAAACATCTCCGTTATGGTAATTTGGTTCCATGGAATTTCCGTCTACGATTAGTTTTCTGGAAAATAGCGATACAATAAGATAAATTCCGAAAGCCGCTATGCAGTAAGGCCGCAGCTTTTTAAAATATTCTTTTAAATTGACCATAGAGATCTCCTTCCATCTATTAATATGAAAGATTCAGGAAAATTTCTGTGCAGAAAAATAATAAAACCCCCACATTGCTGTAGGGGTTACCAGAGAAGAAAAATGTGTTTTATGAAAGAGGTTCTTTCACTTTCATTATTATTATGACAGAAAAATTATAAAAACGCAGAACTCATAATCAGTTTCTCCGGCAGAATCTTCATATGCTCTGTTTCTGCCCATGGAATTTTATAAGTTCTACCGTTTTCGCATGATCTGAAACCTGCTATTTCAGCACTGTCTCCTCTTTTTGTTCCATATATAGTTATTAACTCACTCCCTTTTGGAATGAGACATCCGTTAATGTCTGTGATGGGTTTTGTTGTCACGACATGCGAGTTGATCCAACCCATAGAATATTCTCCTTTCTGTCTTTTGTTTGATGCCATTATTATGACATAAAAACATGGATGAAAGATTTTTCTGCACAGAAAAACCGTGACAAACGCCACGGCTTTTCATCTTTAAGAGAAGGATACCCCGTCCATAGGTAATGTAACAAACGAATTTGTTTGAGTTAATCAATCTAAAATCCTGGTTCCTACCATAAATTTCGTTTTTCTTCCCATTTATAACATACGGTAATATTCAGATCATCAATATCTCCGAATAATTCCTGTATAAAACTCCTTACGACTTCCCAGTCCATCCGATCCAGACCACAGCCAATTTTAGGCATTGCGATAGATTTTATACCGTATGTAATAACAATATCATGAAGTTCTTTTAATGCCGTCCGCATGGTCTTTTCCGAAGGCTTCATATAATATTTTGCTTTCGTTACCAGATTTAAAACATGTGAGGTTACAAGACAGTATCCTTTACCGTTCCATATATCTGGTCTGTAGTATTTCCGAAGTTCCTGTTTTGTACTGAAGCGCTTGTTGAATTCGATGGCAATACCCTTTCCGCAAGCAAAATCAGCGGATATACACTATACAAACCATACGTCGGGATCATCGATATCAAATAAGTCCGCGTATTTTTCTATATATTGCAAATGCTCTCACCCTTTCTTTTTATAAGATTAATATGTCAGAATTTCTGTGCAGAAATTTGCCCACATTATTCTTTTATGCTATAGTAATTATAGAAAATAGAATACAGCAAAAAAAGAGGATAAGAAATGGCAGAAATTAAAAACTTTCCTAACCAGTCAAGATATGAGGATCTGGCTATGATGGAAAAAGAGGAATTTGATAAGGAAATTAAAAAATACGAAGATCATCCGAAACTCAAGGATCTGATCGAAAAATACAGAGAAATTTCTTCCGAAGGATATGCGTATCTGGCAAGAACTTCTATGAAAGGTGCAGATGAGTCCATTGAAGACGCAAAGCAAAATATGACGTTTCTGAAAGGTGTCGCTCTTGCAGCCGAAAGTGGAAAGCTTCAGGATAAAATTGCAAAAATCATTTCGGAATTATAAGAAAAACGCCTTGCCGGAAAACCGGAAGGCGTTATTTTTATGCATTTTTGGACTTCTCCTGAGACTCTGCATAGAGTTCATTAAAGAAATCATCCACATCCTGCATGAACTCAAGTTTTTCACTGTCGTTATGCAGAAAATTCTTGATGATTTTCAAACCTGTTTCACGTTCCATCCGGGACACAACTCCGACCACTTTGCTCGAATACTTAACAGCTTCCCCTAACTTACTCTTACGGGCGAGTTCTCTATCAGGACGAGAATTAATTCTCTCATAAGTCATCAGATCCTCCGATGCCTTACCAAGTGCCTTAACGAGTTCGAAAGCTAATCTCGGCTGAGTCATGGTTGCCTTTAACAGGTTCGTTTCGTTTAAATTATTCATATGATTTGCCCTCCTTGTGGCCATAACTGTTCCCCCGCCGGAAACAGTAAGAAATGTTTCGCTCGGCGGGAGCGTTGTATAGTTGTGGGAGGATTACTGCACAATTACCTTTACGAAATCCTGGACCATGCCCTTCATAAAGCCATATACCTTTTCGATAGCTTCTTCTCTTGAATTGGCAAGCGCCTCCATTTTTAAGTATCTTCTACCAGAATACTCTTTACAATGTGGTTCCAGGATTACAGTCACCGTATATTTTTTCATGTTTTTACCTCATAATTCTTTCAAACATCTGATCAGGCGTTACATAATCTTTTGCCTGTTCGTCGTAAATCTTTCCACTGCATCCTTCATTCCAAGATGCTCTTACGAAAAGAGACGGACCTGTAATAGAATTTTTTAAAAAACTGAATCTAATATCATATCCAGCTTCAACGATCTTTTTAACGGAATTACGCGTTATTCTTCCATCATCCGAACTACATAAATAACAATTTGTTCTACCGTTATCCTTAGCTTCCGTAATTTCTTCTACCCATTTGAGAATGGTGTTAGGGTCTGTTTCCTTCAGCATATTTTCAGCTGTCGGCACAACAGTTTCTTTTACATTCTTTTTTACATTCTTCTTAAACAGTTCAAACATTCTATTTTTCCTTCTTTATTTTCTTATAGTAACTGCTTCCGTAACCGGATGAAGCAGCTCACGTTGTCCATCCGGTAGGACTGTATCTTTAGAAAAAGGTTGTTTTATGTTATCTCCGGCCATATGCCGGAGTTATAAAAAGTAAAATCTATAAGATCAACCGGGATTTTTATCTTAACCCCGGGAAAAGTTTTTCTCCATCTTTCTGTGATATTACTATTATGATAGAAAAGTAGGTCAGAAGTTTGCAAAATTCTTATATCAACATAGAAAGTGCTTCTATTTTTCAATGATACTGTATTCGTCGCTTAATTCTTTGATTTTGCTATTGAATTCTTCCTGATCGATATATCCTAAACTCTTGTCGCTGAGAAGCTTTTTCAGTTTTTTGGAAATATTGGATAATTTATCTGATAGAGAATCATTCTCTTCTTCCAGGCAATCAATCTCGGCTTCGGCATCTTCAAGTTCGGATTTTGTATCTTCGAGTTTGTCATATAATCTATCGTATTCTCGTTCCAGATCATCATACTCTTCTGCATCATGTTCTTTTATTTTCAGAAATTCGCACAAAGCATCAAAAACTTCTGGTGCTACAATTTCCCGAAAATCTTCCGTTTCTGAAATACAATGAATTTCTCCTTCGTATCTGCATATAATCATAATTTTTCCTCCAGTCTCTTTTTCCAATACCTATTTCCTTCTTCTGATCCACGAAGATAAAGTGTCGTCATTTTTCCCTGACTAAAACATCCCGGGCACAAACAGCCATGGTATGCCATTTTATCCTTATTTGAATACATCTTATGTCCGCAGTCAGTGAAGAAAAATGTTCCTTCTCCATAGATCTCCGACGTTATCTGATACGTTGCATATTCCATGTTTTCCTCCTATGGATTGCATCTTTTACAAGGATCATATCCCTGATCGATAAGATCCTGTCTGCTGCCGCTATAATCCTTCCTGTTTTGTGGTTTCATATCCGTAACGCTGTCGCAATCCGGTAGATGAAATTTATGTGTACCGGTATTGAGCACGTAATCGACAACGGAGTCATCTGTCTTATTATCATTTTCTTTTTGCGCTGCTTCGCTGATCCAGCTGTCGCCTGTTGCGTAATCAATCTCAATACCAGGCTGAACGTTATAGACAAATACACAGAAGCAAACACCTTCTCCATTATCTTCCGCAGAATATGCTTCCATAAGAACTCCGTCTGCTACGAGATTATCGCCTGCAAACACAGGAGTCACACGGTACATGACATGATTTCCAGTGTTTTTAACATAATCTGCGACCTCGTTTTCGAACGGAAGCATGCCGGTAACATTGAAATATCTCGTACCCGTGATCAGATTCTTTTCGTTGGCGTTTTCTCCTGAAAGCTGATATCCAATCAAATGACAACGATTGTAAAGATAATTGCCATCTACGATACCGGGATATTTAACGGTGTGCCATCCTGTCGGCTTGATCATTCCGATCTCTCCTCTTTCTTCCGTAGGCATTGTTTCCTTACCTACAAGCGCCATGGCGGGACCGCATCTTCCGAGTTCGTCTAAATGACTGTAAAATTCATATCCCGCGGATAATGTATCATCCGCGGTAAAGAAAGGGATATTATCGTTGATTGTGGCGTATGCGCTGTTTGTATAGACGGGAATTAGAGACAGATCAAATTCGTTTGATGACATTTCGGCATCAATCCCTACTTCTGTTTGGACCGTTTCGGTTATAAAAAAAGATGTCGCAGGATCTTTGTCTGCGGGTAATGAATTTCCGCAGGAAGTCAGTAAAAGAATCACTGCCGATAATAATACAACCAATCTCTTTTTCATTAATTTCTCCTTTTTATCTTATATAATATTAATATGACAGATTATTAGAAACGAAAACTCGGCCAAATAATTAGCCGAGCTTAATTGTTTTTATTATTCTTCGAAATCTCCGCAATATTCCGGATTGATTTCGTCTTCATATACCGGAATCACCGCACCGTCTTCGAGCTTTACCGCATACATACAATTAACCATGTAACGATGTTTCCCGTATCCGTTCGTATCCGTGGACAACTCATCTCTATCGTAATCCTTATCCGTCAATTCCCGGATTATTTCCTGCACCTTTTTGCCATCGTGCTGCTTATAGTCGCTTCCGGAATCACGAAAGGTGTTTCCGATAAGTTTTCGTTTGTATTCTTCTGTCCTGTAAGGTCTCATATTTTTCTCCTTTTTCATTTCATGAAAGAGCGGAAATAATCCGTTCTTTCACCATCAGGTATCATCTCTGTCCATCAAGCTCTTCGGAAGTATCCAGCCTTCAGGAGTAACAACATATTCTTTCTCTGAAGAATTTTCAGGAGCATCAATATCAGCTTTCTTTTTGCCGTAAATTTTCTCAACGGCATTGACGTAGTCAGTCTGGATGTCGAAATACATCTTCATCCACAGGTTCCCGTCTTCTCTGTAAGCGTTCACCTGCTTCGCCAATTGACGAATCTGCTCTTCCAGCTTTTCTTTATCTTCTCCTTTCAATTCTTCCTGTCCGATGATGTAACCACCGTTTTTGCGAATAGACGGTAACACATCATGCGTCACCCAGTTTTTGAATGTCTTTGCTTCTGCTTTACGGGATGAGAAGATCATCTCATACAGACCGGGCTCATTCACGAACTGATATTTACGGCGGCCGTTTCCGATGTCAGTGAATACTTCTTCTTTATCGGAGTCGTCCAGCATACGCAGAGCATTCTTTGCCTGCAAGCCGAGGATTTCTGCAACATCCTTCGCAAGGAACCATACGGATCCATCATCGCGGATTGCTGCACTCAGCTTGCCAATATTTTTCTTGCTGAAAATCTCAAATTTGTTCATTTTGTTTCCTCCATTTATCTATTGATTGATGTAATTAATATGAAGGAAAATAACTGTTGAAAGACATAAACTATATATGGTATAGAAAAAGAAAAGAATACAAAATATTGACATAAAATATAGGCTCACAATGCGAGCCTAATATACCGCAAAGCCTCATAAATAAAGGATTTCGTTAAAAAACAATATGTCGTTGAGAGGGTCGAAAACGGCGCAATATCTTGATTTATTTTACCTTCTATTTTGATATAAAAAAGAGCCCCATTTCTGAGGCTCCTGAGTTTTAATGTTCTTCTTCCTGAGTAATAATTGATTTAATTCGTTTCTCTAATAAAGTTTGCTGTTCTTGTTTGGTTTTTTCGACAACAGAATCGACATAATCAAGAAACTCGGACGATTCATTAATTTCTTCTACATCAGACGGTTCGGTGAATTTTTCTAAGTAGCTATTTTCCTGTTCTTTACTTTTCAATTCAAGTCTTATTTTTGCCATTTGTTCATTGCTTAATTCTGGATTAGCATAGACAGAGGCATCAAGTCCTTCTTTTAAGCCTTCTCTTATTTCTTCCATTTGATCAATATTAAATACGGGATTAGCATAAATTGACGCATCAATGTCGTTTTCCAAACCCCATCTTATTTCTTGCATTTGAGGCCAACTAAATTCAGAATTAGCATAAATAGAGACATCGATCCCATTCCTCAGACCTTCTCTTATTTGGCTCATTTGATAGCATTCGAATTCGGGTTTAGCATAAATGGAGACATCAAAACCTTCTTCTAAGCCTGTTCTTATTTGAGACATTTGAGATTCATCGAAATTAGGGTTGGTGTAAATAGAAATATCAACGCCCGCCTCTAAACCTTTTCTTATTTCTTGCATTTGAGATTCATCGAAATTAGGGTTGGCGTAGACGGATACATCTATTTCATTCTCCAACCCCTTTTTTATTTCGCGCATTTGCCATAAATTGAACTTCGGGTCTGCATAAACGGAGGTATCGAGTTTGGCTTCCAGTCCTTCTCTTATCTGTCTCATTTGATCGCAATTAAATTCTGGTTTAGCATAAGGAGAGACATATTAAATTCAGGTTTGGCATAAATAGAAACATCAATACGTGTCTCCAGGCCATATCTTATCTGTTGCATTTGTTCAGCATTAAATTCCGGACTTGCATAAATGGAGACATCGATTCCTTCCGTCAGGCCATATCTTATTTCGTGCATTTGTCTCCAACTAAATTCCGGACTTGCATAAACGGAGACATCAATATTGTTTTTAAACCCTGCTTTATTTCGTACATCTGATCAGCGTCAAATTCAGGCTTGGCATAAATAGAGGTATCCAACCCACTTTTTATTCCTTCTTTTATTTGCTCCAGTTGACGCTGATCAAATTTAGACTTATTAAGCCATTCCGGAAAATTATATCTTTTCGACATTTTGTTACCTCCTAATAAAAATATTCCGAGTTAATTAGCTCTGACATTATTATGAAAGAAAATAGACATATAAAAAAGAGCCACATTTTTGTGACTCTTTCAAAAACTATTCTTCTGTAGTCGCCTCTTCGGTAACATTTCCAATATCCAGGATCAAATCGCTGGAATCGGAATTCACGACACTGGGCAACTGGCCGTTCCATTTTTCATAATACTGCTGTTTCAAGATCTTTTCCGTGATGGAATCATTCAGCAGCTTATTTGCATCTGCTTCACCCTGTGCTTTAATGACCGCTGCATCAGCTTCCGCTTTTGCCTGAGTCGTCTTCACCTTCGCTTCGGCCTCTGCTGCCTCGATCTGCCGCTTATTTTCGATCTGCTGCTTTTCGTAAGCAAGCTGCGCGGTCTGTTTGTCGGCGATTGCCTGATTGTAAGACTCCTCGAAATCAGTATTGGCGATAACAACTTTGTTGATAAATACCACTTCGTCACCGTATTTCTGATTCAACGCTTCCTGAATCTTCTCCTGCGCGAGAGGTTCAATAATTCCTCTGTTTGTCGCATCGGTGGAATTTAATTCCTTACTGCTGCTCTTGATTGCAGAAGCAACCAAGCTATCAGAAATCAGATTCTTTTTATAATCTGATATGTTTGCATAGATCCATGCGCTTTTTTCGGAATTGATCGTATAGGTAACAGTTACGCCCTCATAATACAAAATCGTTCTTTCGGATGTTTCGCTCCATACCTGCCCGGTGTAAGCAATATCCTGTTGCTTATTGTTTACCTGGCTGATTTTCTGAACAAAGGGAATCTTCCAGTTAAACCCATTCTGGACGGTTCGATTATCAATCTGTCCAAAAGTAATCCGGACACCGGTATATCCCGTGGGGATAATTGCAAAGGACTGGCTGAGAACACAAATTGCTAATCCTAAAAGAACTCCGGGAGCGGCATGTCTCATCGTTTTTTCCTTTTCGTTTACAACCCAGATGATGCTTGCAATAGCAATTACGATACCAATAATTAATAATGCGATATTCATAAAATATCCTTTCTGTTTTTGATGGTTTTCTCCATTTTTCTTCAGCTATAAAATTATTATGAAAGAAAATCATGATATAAAAACAGAAAACTCCGGAAATATTCCGGAGTCAATGTTACCTTTCTGAAATTGCCGCCGCATACGCCAAATAACATGCAATATCGCCAAGATCTTTTCTGCCAAATTCTTTTTTCAAAGGCATTTTATTATACCTAAGAAAAATATTCAGGCAATCCATAAACCGATTATGTGCCGATGTACGATATTTGTCGTTTTCCATCTTCCACATATTATCATGCGTTGCCCAATCCATGCGGTATTTTACATACTTGATTGCTGCACTAAGTAAATCCGTTGCTAATTCTCTATTATCCTCATCTTCGCCAGATAGAACATTCGGGAGCATGGTGCTTACGAGTATGGCGATATCTTCACATTCGGAATTTACAAATAAACTATTCACGGAAAAATTCCTCCTTCCGGTCATCCAGCTCATGAAATAGCTCTTTTACGTTTGCATACTCTTCTATTATTTGATCCATATCTGTTTCAGACAAATTAACTGCAGAATAACTTTCGATACGTTTGTCATTAAAGAGAGGATCATAAACCGGTTTAAATATAAAATGAAATTCATTTTTACATTTTGTGGGAAGTATAGAAACATGCTTTTCAGTAAATTCTTCTCCGGTATCAAAAACGAGCCGGACATCATATCCATAGCCCTGTAATATACGGACAATATGCTTTCCGCCATCTGGATTAGATGTTTTTTCTTCCTTCATAACTTTAAGCTGATACATTCGTCTCCTCCATTTCTCTAGTATTGTATCATTAATATGTCAGAAATGGGAAGAGTAAATATTCAGCGCTCAATATCTTTTGCTGAACAGCTATTGGAATGTTCATAGTTGCCATTTAGCACATTCTGCAAAAGAGATGATCTTTCTGGCTCTTTTTCTTCTATCCTGACTGTCCCGCCGTGATCGCCTGATATTTCCATGACTATATTTTTGAAAATTTCCCTTCCTATATATCCGTTGTCGCCTTTATCGAAATAACATGATGTTCCGCCGAGGGAAAAACATCCGACCGTTTCTACGTCATATTCTCCATATTTTGTAGGATTTTCGAGGCTGATCTGACAACCATCGCGAAAAGTGACTATGCCGGTTTTGCGTTTGTTCATGAAAGACTGTAAATCTTCCGATATGTCCTCAGAAGTGTATTCATTGAATTTTTCTGTCATTTCGCTTTTATTCAGTTCTGGATAAGCTTTTTCTTTTGCTTTTTCAACAACCTGATCCAGGAGATACTCTGATTTCTCGAGCGTTCCTTTTTCGAACAATTCGTTTGTAAGGTCTGCGCAAAATTTTGCAACACGGTAGTGATTATCTTGGCTGAATTTCAGCAATCCGTGTTCCTGTGTCATCTGGGGTTCAAAATCAAAAATTTTTTGCTGTCCATTTCGTCTTGCGATATCATTAATGTTTTTACAGGCAGCGCAGGCTTTGTCATGAACTTTATTTCTTTCGTCGTTCGTCTTCTCGATTCTTGCTATATATTCCGACCGGTCTATTCTTTCGGAAATAAGAAAAGCTCGGTTTCTTTCGATAGCGAGTTCCTGATCCGCAACTGTATTGATATATTTGGTTAACGCCTGTGCATATTCCACAATTTCGTCTGCGCTTCCTGGAGCCTTTTCCATAAGTACGCTGAGTTTTTCTATGTACATAAAAACACCGTCCTTTCTGCTATTAATATGACAGAAAGGACGGATATAAATTCTACAGCATCATTTTCTCCAGTAATTTCTTCCGCTCATATTCCTCTCGTACTGCGTTCAGATCAGTTGGTTCCTTTATGGAAAAACGGGCTCTTAAAAATCTTTCCATATCCTTTTCGATATTTTCTATAGCCTCTATTGCTGTTTTTCCTGATCCTATAATAATATAAAAAGTCCATTTTCCGAGAGCGTCGTTTTCGCGTCTTCCGTTTTCGTCCGGAGCGAGTTCACATTTGATCTCGATCCCTGATAGAGACGTTTCTTTGCATTCCGGTATCCATCGGTAATCTGTTATTACTCTCATTGCTCCGCAAAATAACTGAAACAACGCGTTCCGGACTTCGTTCCAGTGTTCTGTGCAGTTTATTTCTATCGTCTGCAGAAACCACTCAAATTCGAAATCCATGTCAAGACGGGATCCGGGTACTTCTACTGCTTTTATTCCTTCAAACATAATTTTTCTCCTGTTACGTCATCTATAACTATTATGAAAGAAATTTTCTAATAACAAATTTCCCGGAGCGGGGAACTCCGGGAAACGCATCAAAGATAAAAGGGGAATCAGATCTGTTTTCATCTGATATTGTTATTATAACATAGGTTAATATATTTGCAAATTTCTGCACAGAAATTTTTGAAAGGGATAATGTATTGTTCCGCTTACATAAATCGACGAAAGTGACATAATAATATCCCCCTAAAATAACGAAAACAAAGAAAAGAAAAGGACAACATTGTGTCCCCTTTATTTGCAATAAAAGGGATAATATGTTATCCCTTTTATCAACATTTTGCTATGAGGAATAATATATTGTCCCTTTCACAATTTCATTTACTTTTTCTTTAAAATCTCCCAGATCCGGATAAGCTCCCGCGTTCACTACCGGTATATTGTGATCCATGGCTATACGGATTGCCTGTCCGGTTCCGCCGTCTACTCTCCCACCGGCCGTGTAACAAATAACGAAATTGACCGGAGAATTCAGATCCATTCCAAGAATCTGATAAGCGTCTCTTGCAATCAGCTTTTTGGCAGCAGGTTTTAGCGCATACCAATTCGTGTGATAATGGATACTCAATTTTTCCACATCTTCGGGAATAGGATTTTTCAGAATCAGATCCGAATCGTTTCCGTTAAAACTTTTCCACGGAAGATATATTTCTTTCGGTCCACGAAGTCGGTCACAGCCCCTCTCGAAAGCGGAATCTGCCCCGGCGGCCGCTCCGGACCTCAAAAGAACACCGCGGGCAGCAAAGTAGCCCCCGAGGTACTCAAATATTTTCAGAATTTCTTCTGGTGTTTTTCTACTGCCGATACCGGCGTAACTAGCCATTGCGTTCCTCCATAAAGCGTTGCATTTCCATTATGCTTTCATTTGTACCGTAACGTATATTCCATGGAAGATATCCTGAAAAAGTCGTCACATCCAGATCTTTTAAGTATATCTCCTTAATTTTAATTCCTTCTGCCGATTGAAACAAACAGGCGGCAGAATAAGGAAGATAATTTTTTGACCCAAGGAAATAGATATTATAAAACGGTAATTCTCTTCCATTAACGATACGGTTACTTCCTCTTTCTGCTACAAACGCTGCTCCGGACCTTGCTGTTATTCTGCCAGTATCACACATATAAACATCAAACGACTCTTCAAGTTTATAAATATGTCCATGCTCTAAACAAATCATCGTATATCTCCTTTTTGAAATTTTGATTTCCTTGTCGGTCTTCAGACTATGCGGAGCTGTAAATCCCTCCAAGTAAATCTTAGTTTCATTTTAATTCATCTTTGTATTTCTCTTTCGCTTCTTTAATTGTTTTTTGTAGTTCTGCCACTCCTTGAATATTAAATGGAGAACACATGATGAATGCATTTTCCATTACATTTATTGCGTTTGCAGTATTACTACCAAATCCAAATAAAACAGAGTTTTTATATTCTTGAATAGCTGTTTTTATAACTTCTTCTTTGTATAAATCTCTCATTACTTAAACCTCCAAATAAAACACATATTTACTCAGTTTTTAATTTCCAATTCTGAATTCATTGCCAGACTTCAGACTGTGCAGAGTTGTCGGTCCTTCCAAGCAAATCTTAGTTTCATTACCAGTTTCCTTCATCAATCAGTTCGCTTTTAATTTCGTTAAATAGCTTCATATATTTTCGCTGTTTTGATAGAAAAACATTTCTTTCAAGCGGCAATAATATATGTTTAGATTGCTCCACTTCTAATGTTGTTCTTTTATCCTTATGAAGCTGGATATATTGGTTTAACTTTTGGTTTGCTCTTTTATATATCTTTTTTGATATTCTTTTATTCATTTCTCAACTCCTAAATCTTATGAAACACGTATTTACTCAGCTTTTATTTCCCAGTTCTGAATTCTCTTTGCTGGTACATAAGACCAATCCGCCGCATTGAACCAGAACGGTCTTTTAAACTGGTACGCAGGTGCGTGTTTCACCAGTTCTATCGTGGTTCCGTCACTTCTTGTCCAGATAATTTCCGTTCCAATCATTAATTTGGAAAGATTATGTGTTTTTGCCTGCTCGTTTTTCTCATGGCATTTCTGCCGCCATTCGAGGGCCCATTTCTCGTCTGTTTCACTTAATAGTTTCAGGATTGATTCCGGGCAGTCATAATAACAAGGACCCATATCCTCTGTCATATCCTTGTAATAGAACATACCTTTTTCAACAGATGTAAGAAAAACTACTCCCAACACTGTCCCGTAGTCGATTGGTTCGTAAGTTTTCGTTTCTTTATCATAACGAACCATGTTTTTGACAGCGGCGTAATACACGCTGCCTTTTATAACCGATTTGAGAACATTAAAATGTCCTTTATTCGGCCCTTCCAAGAAATAAGCGTCACATTCTGCTTTTCTGTTAACGTTTCTGCCTTTTGTGAAATGACTAGGCACGTATCCTGTCCATCCCATAATTTTTCCTCCTATTTTTCGATAAACTGCTCCAGCCAATCGTTACTTGATTCGCAGAAACGGTAACTCAAATGGATCATGTCCAGTCCTGTGGCAATCTGATACAGCCATGTCTTTGCTTTTTCGCTGCCATCTTCTGCGAGTAACGACATCAGTTTCCTGATCAAAAACGTCGGTCCGCCGCAGTTTTTACTTGCCAGAAAGTCCGAATAATAATCCTTGGCGTTCTGTGTTACTTCGCCTGTTGTATATCCGCCTTTCCAGGCTGCGTTGCCATATTCGGCTATGTTATAGAAATCTTCATATTTCATAATTTTTCTCCTTTTTTCTTATATTTTGTAGTATTAATATGACAGATAAAAGGACACAAAAGAAAAAGAAGCCCGAAGGCTTCTTTTAACTATGATATAGCTGTTCAGCAATTTCAAGCAGACAATTGCTGTCAACGCATGTGATTATTGCTTGAACAAAACGGGTATATTCTTTTCCTCGATAGATGCACCCTCCAGGCCATCCGTCTTCGAAATTTTCCTGCCCTACGCAGCGATATTCGATTTTTCTTTGATTCAAAAAATCCTTAACTTTCATTGCTGCGATGTTAGGCAAAATGCACACCTGTGGCTCATCAGTTTTTACAATATTTATTTTTTCGGTATCGATCATATATTTATCCCTCCTGATATGTGTATTTTAACATATCTATTTACATTAAACAAATTTCTGCACAGAAATTAACGTGCTTCGTCGCCTTTATGTGCTTTTTGGCAAGCAATATCAGTTTCCTTAATGCTTTCTTTAATATTTTCTTTAGCTTTTTCGCGAATAATGTTTTGTATGTTCTGAACATCGCTGATTACCTTGCTCTCTTCCTCATAATGAAAGAAACATTCAGAAAAATTAATCTTTCGCATTTCGTCCGAAGCAATATGCTTGATCGAAGTATCGTCGTTCGTCACAAAAGCTTCAATTCTGCCATTTTCTCTTTCCGGGAAAATGAGCTTTATATAAGGTTCTTTTGTATCCGGATTCGTTCTTTGGTAAATTTTAACATCCTTATATTTGTCACTGATTGCAAAGTACAGTTTCTGGATAGCAGAATCAAAAGTTATGTTGGGATTGTTGATAATGTCCTCTTTTGTATACTGCAATCCCGTAAGAATTGCGTTTTCATGTTGTATATCCGCATAAGCAGTTTTGATGTAAAATCCAAACGGCGATTCCCCATCCATATCTCTTTGTAAAACTACGGTTACTGCAGAAGTCTCTTTTTCTTTAACCACGCCATCACTATTATTGAATCCATGGCCGACAGAGTCTCCTCCTATATCCGCCGATATACATAATTTTTGATAATCTTTTGGATTATCAAATTCATATCTCTCTTTGAAAAGCCATTTGGTGATAGCTTGAGATCGATATGCAATCACGTTGGAGACTCCATCTTTTAATGATTCATTGTCCCAAAAACTTGATATATTTTCTTTTTCTTCCGTTATGATTCGTTTAATAAGATCTTCATTGGTTATATTTTCGTGCAATTCCTGAGAATGTCCCTTTGAGATATTGAGCATGGTGTTGATCTCATCGAAAGCGGCATCTTCGAGCATTTTCTGATATGTTTTTTGATCCATATTCCGTAGTGTTTCTTTATCCATGGCAATCTCCTTTCACTGTTCCTTTAATTAATATGACAGATAAAAGGACACAAAAGAAAAGAAGCCCTAAGGCCTCTTTCTTAAATTACCAGCAAATGACCCAGCATGGATCCTGTCTTACCCCGCCGCATATATCATCTGTAACATAACGGAAGGTAAAACCATTGCCGGTAAAGTATTCTCGCAGTTCTTTCTCTACGTTGAATTCGCGATATTCCTCGTTATCGCCGTATTTTGCTTTAAATTCCTTGAAAGGACCAGGATGATAATGAAAGGGAACATAACATTCCCGAAGCCCTTTCTTTGCGTATTCCGTCATCTTTTCCTCAATAGTCTTGATACCATAATCGACGGCATCTTTTCTTAGAGAATAACTCTCTGAAATTTTTCTCATATCTGCTGCAGTCATCTATTTTTCTCTCTTTCTTTCCGGAAACAACTCTAACATCCGCTGCTTAACTTCCTCGAAGTCATACAGTCCGCCGTCGAAATCCAATTTCAGTTCCATGCCAAAGTGCTGTTTGTATTTGTAGAGATGCCCATAATAACCATCTGCACCGGTATCGAATTTATCTGACCCGAATTTCGTGCAAATCTCAAAGCATGCAGTATCGCATCCGAGATCGATATCTTTGATGATTGTTCCGTTGTAGTACTTCTCGCTCAGATATGTTTCGAGCATAAACAGTTGACTTGCCTGAAATACAGATACATCCACAACATTCCACTCCAGACCATTTTCGATACAATGGATCTCACGGATCCGAAGTTTTCCGAGCGGTGCTCCGGAAATGGAACCATCGAATACAAGTTTCTTTTCGCAGCCCTTATCTGTGCCGTCTGCAATCGCTTCAAGATACATTGGATCACCAACAGTCAATTTTGTAGTTCCGCAAACATCGAAGGTCTCTTCTTTTAAGATTGTTTCCAACGTTATTCCTCCACCTGGATCCCGTAATTGCAGAATCCGTATTCATCGGATACCCAATCGGATGCGTCTTCAACCAGCTCATCTTCGTGGTATCCGTCTTCGTCAGTTAGTTTTCTTTATTGAATTTTTCCGGGAGTTCAACTTCCGTAGGCAGCAAAGCAAGTGTATCTGCAATTTCTTCTTCGGTCATTTCTTCTGCTCCATCTGTGACATCCCATTTGATATTTGTCGCTTTCATATTATTTTTCGCTCCTTTTTCTTAATTCAGTGATCATCTGGTCGATATGTGCTGTATGAATCTCATCCAGTCCGCATCCTTTCATTGGATTTTCTGCAGTCATTTCGGCATAAACCGGATCGATGGAAATAGAATCCATAAATTTACGGTTATCGCCATAAATCCGTCCATCGTGCTTTTTGATTGCAGAGATAACGGCAAAGGCATAAATAGTGTCTTCCAGACTGTATTGCTTGAGAATTTCGTCTACGGTGATTTGTGGTGTCAGATCCATCGTATTGATATAAATACGGACGATATCCTGCCACATGAATGCGTAGTAGAATTCTACAGCAAGTCTCAGGTCTTCTGCCCCATAACCCATTAACTGCAGATGAAGATAGCTTTCCTCACTTTCCACAAGTTCGGTTTCCAAAATAAGATCATCGTGTGTCATATGAAGTTTTTTCACAATTCTTAAAATTTCTTCAGTAATTCTGCTCATTTTTACATTCCTCCTACTTTCTTCTATGATGTTGTTATTAATATGAAAGAAAACAGACATAAAAATATCCCCGGTTTTGGTAAACCGAGGATATCTGTTAGTTTCTAAATAACAACATAGGTCCGTTTACGCCTTTGCGGGGCGGCGTCTGCGGACGCGAATTAATAAAGGCATAAAACTTTTCTGCAACGAATTCTTTCATGTCATTCTCAGTCGTCGGAAATCTTTCGACATAATCAAGTCCAATACCCTTGTCGTCAAGACAATACTGAAGCGTGATTCCGGCTCTGCTTACATAAATTTTTGCTATGTAATGAGGAAACGAAGTTTTTCCGATTAGAATTTTCTCCGGAAGCGAAAATTTTTGGGGCAGTTTGGAAATCTGCTTCAACCCATAGAAGGCATCAATTACGAAATCGTAATTCTCATAATACATCTCGAAGTTATCCTTATATACTCTTCTTTTTTTGACATATTCTCCCATTTCATCAAGTGCTTTGGTCTTAATTTCCAACATTTCTCCGTTTTCGAGATCCACCAGATGATACTCTGTCTTCTCTTTCCCGAAACTCATTTTCGTACGCTTGCAGATTATCATACGATCGGGTTTAATTCCACCTCTGTCCATCAGGAAGATTTCCCCGGGTTCGGGCGGTATGATTCTAAACGCTTTGTTTGACATATTTTTCTCCTTTGTATATTTGACTATTTTTGTGCCGGCTGAAAATCCCTGTCTCCGTGTACTTTTGCATGTACTTTGCAGTATTCTTCGAAGAATAACTGATCAGAACACGGTTCTATTTCTGACCGCACAGTTTCTTTCAGAAATGGATCCATCATTGCTTTCGCAAATTCAAAGTCGATTTCTCTGCCATAATTGTTAATTACTTTGCTCAAAAATTATTTCTCCTTTCTCCAATATCTTTTCAACACCATTATTATGACAGATTTTTAGCTCCATAGAAAAAAGCCGGGTCATTCCGGCTTTTTCTTGGTATGATGTTTTGGCTTTTTGTCTGCGTAAATCGAAGCTTGAATTTCTTCTCTATCTTCTTTGAGCTTAATTTCCCAGAAGTATTCATAATACTCCCAATTTAGTAAAATCAGCATTATTTCTTCTGATTGCGGCAATGTCGTATTCTGGAAAGGTGGTCTGGGATATACCTGCGGACACGCCAGATGTTTGGGATACAGTTTACTTGCATAACAATCCCGGTTTGTTAATTTCGGATCAGCTTCCGATTTTGCGTCCCAGTCTGAGAAATCCGGATCCGGCATATCGTAGATATAAAAAGGCCTGCGTTCACAAAACTTTCCGTTACGATACATATCCACATAAATTCCGTCCGGGCTTAATACGAGATTTGCCGAAAACGCACCGTCTTCGAAGATTCCCACAGTCATCTCTCCTGTCAGATTTTCTTTAATCTTTGCGAGATCAGCATAATTCTCATAAAATTTATGAAATTCATACGTCTCGTTTCCTGGACCGTTGTCTTCAATGATTTTAATAATGTAATCGTCCATTTGATTCATTGTCAGCTTCGATGTATTGAAAAGCGTGAAATTTTTCAAATCAGCGAGATAATACTTCTTGTATGAAAATCCAAGAAAGCTCTTTTCTCGCGTGAAAATTGCTATAAAAGTCGCTCCTTCGGCCTGTCTTTTTCTAATATGTGTTTTTATAATTTCGCCTGGTTTGTAAAAAGCAAACATTCTATCACCTTCCTTTTGGCATTTTAAATAAGTCAGTATTTACTGTATGTTTCCAAAGACAATCATAAAATTGCCAAATCAGAAGTGTTTTTGTGATTTCTTCATATTCTGGCAACTCAGTGCTTTGAAATATTTGGTCAATTCTTGTTTTGGGATTATCTATCAAAGGAGCCGAACTCCAATAAACATTTCGGTTGCTTAATTCAGGATTCTTTTCTGATTTAGCATCCCAATCAGAAAATGTTACCGCTGGTAAATTTCTATATATTTTAAAATCCTGTCGTTCGATCAGCTTTCCGTTGTAGCGAACATCAACGTAAATTTTATTCTGGCTTAATACAAGACTTCCAGTCCAGCTACCGTCTTCGATAACAGCAGCCAACAATTCTCCTGTCAGCTGTTTTTTAATCGCCAGAAGATCAGAATAATTCTGATAAAGAGGTCTGTAGTTCCTGCTTATTGCCTTTGGATTTGCGATTGTTTCGTTATAAAGCTGTTTCATATCTTGTAATGATCTTTGAGAAGACCCCAAAAGAGTGAAGTCTGTCAGATTTGCGAGAAAATATTTCTTATGCGGAATGAGTCCCAGAAATTTTTTCTCCTGGCTGAAAACAGCCAAATAAACAGGATTATCAGAAGGATCATCTTTGATATAAGCTCGGGTAACATCCCCGGGTTTTACACCAAACACGTCCCGTGAGATATATAATTTTTTTGCTTCATTTTCCATTTGTAATTTCTCCTATTCTTCCGCTATCTCTCTTAACTGTATCGCTTCCTTTTGAATATCTATCGCATAAGAACTATATTCTCCTGCTTCGTATCTTTTTTTCGCCGTTTCGGCGGTCATATTATAGTACATAAGTGCTTCCGTCGTGTCCCGTTTACTCTCCAGAAGTTCTGCGAGATAGTCAGCGGCCACAAGTATATTCTGGTACGGATCTGACAGGTCATCGCATTCTAGCTTTTCCATTCTGTTTTTATGCCAGTATTCATTTATCTGACAGAGACCAATACATTTTCCGTTGGAAACTGTTGGAATGAAAGCAGATTCTTTTTTCATTAACGCAAGCATCAGATACGGATCAATCTCATAATCCCTACATATCTGTAAAAACTGCTTCTGCAATTTTTCATCAGCGAATAGATCTTTCGCTTCTTTCGAGAGTGATTCGAGAAGATGTTGAAAAACTGCAAGTTCTTCTGCGTTTGTGTTTTCAAGGATTTTTACTTCGATAGGATCCGCCTGTGAATTCTCCCGGATCTCATTCTGATGGATAACAGTTTCTTTCTTTATTTCCAAAGCATTTATGGAATGTGAGTTTACGGGAATCGGAGTCACAGGAGTCGCAGATAGAATACCACACATGATTACTCCGATTCCTTCAGCTGCAAGGTTTAACATACTGAAATTACTCTCCTCTGTAATATAATGTGACTTCTGTCTGCGGATCTACTTCCGCTCCCGCTTCCGGTGACTGTCTCGAGATCATCCCAACTTCGAATTCATAGGGATTTTCACCAGATTCATCTTTTAAAATACCGCCAATGGATAAATCATCATCAATTATTCTGGTGACGGCACCATCGATCGTAAATCCAAGATAACTGTTAACGGTAACTGTATTCTTTTCTTCTGTTTCTTCCTGTGGCAGTTCTACGCTGCTTACAACGATAGTTACAGGAAGGGAAGTATCTACAATTTCTCCGGGAGCAACATTCTGTGACAACACTTCATAAGGATGTTCTGCATCTTCCTCCAAGACGATATCATAATATGTTACGCCGGCGTTGGTTAATTCTACGGTAGCGGCATCGAGATCCATCCCGTATACATCCGGCATGATCACATCTTTTTCAACATATTCTTGGATTTTCTCTTCAGAAACATCATCGCCGGAAACATCGTTACCTGATACAGAGGTTTCTGTGTTTCCTTCGGTGGCTGTCTTTTCATTTCCCATTATCGCACCGCAAATAATAGCTGCTGTAATTCCAATTCCGATCGTACTAACTACGATATTTTTTCTTGACATGTTTGAATCTCCTTTTCTGTCAGCAGTTTTCCCTGCTTCAGAAGATTTACGACAATGTCAACATACTTTTTTCTCAAAGGTTCATTTGAGAGAATCTCTTCGATAATGGAAAAATCCGTGATAGCTGCCTTATATGGCCTAGCGGATGTTAAAGCATCTAAAACATCGAGAACGGAAAGAAATTCGCAATAGGCAGGTATTTCTCCGTCTTCGAAGTGCGTAGGATATCCAGAGCCATCAATTTTTTCGTGATGCAAAAGTGCACACAGTACGACTTCTTTCGGATATTCCCGAAGCATATGCGCTCCCATCAAAGGATGCTGCTCCATATCCTCTCTTTCTTCCGGTGTGTAGCGGCTGGGTTTTGTCAGAATTTTTTCCGATATACCTATCTTACCGATATCATGTAAAAGACATCCTGTATAAAATACGTTTCCGTCTATGGATATGAGTTCGGGATATTTCTCAGTGACCGCTATGCTGTTTTGCGCCACACGGATACTGTGATCGTATGTTGTTTTGTCATAATTCTTCAACTGCTGAAGCAGATAAACTGTTTTTTCTTTTAATATGGGGGTGATCATCGTTGTCCCCTTTCTTAAAAAAGTACGGTAAAACAAAGGGGTAAGATCTGACAGCTCTGCACAGTCTAAAGACTGGCAGGTTCCAGGTACATAACAGCATCACTTAACGATTCTTACAACGGATCCGGTTTTCTGGTCATTATGATCAGGGGACCGGATTTCTTTATGCAGAACCATGTCTGTTATAGCTGTGGTATCCTGACTGGAATTTCGCCGCAAACACTCCGGTGAGTACTTAACGCAGCCGGATCCTGTCGAACCCGTTTGTATGATCAACAGTTACACTTATGATATTCGTAGCTCCAGAGACCGAAGCTCGAAGGATATCTTTTATTCTCTGCAAGGAGCGCATCCATGCAGGCATCATGTGTTATCAGGAACGTGGGGAAGGTGTCGATGCACTTCTGTCTGTCGGCAGCCGTGCCGGTGTCGTTACTGTTTCTTAACAGGAATGCAGAATACAGGTCTCTTTGTACGTAGTGGCCGCCAACAAAACTTCCCCGGCAGGATAACTTCTTCCGGACGTAATCATCTGTCACATGGTTGTACTGGCTGGCGCGGAAGCTGATGGTATCGATCTTGATCAGTCTGCCGCCACAGGAGACAAGTCTG
>ERZ773106.225-NODE-225-length-65892-cov-4.595197_pt1 | contig 65892 bp, 52 predicted proteins | sample MGYA00580572_ERZ773106 | MGnify/ENA primary metagenome ERZ773106 (study PRJEB29015, sample SAMEA2737868) | human gut metagenome | biome: human gut; feature: human-associated habitat; material: faeces | place: China | collected 2012 ... | reverse complement strand
CAAAACTTCGAACAACTGGCTTAATGGCATTGCCTTTTTTAACGTACCTAAAATACATCCAATTGTTGTTGTCTTTCCGGCTCCATTTTCTCCTACAAATCCCATTATTGAACCATAAGGCAGTGAAAATGATACCTCATCTAATGAAAAGCCACTTTTAGGAAAAGTTTTTTTTAGGCTTCTCACCTCCAGTATACTTTTTCCTTCACTACTCATAAATTCATCCTCCATAATACATATTTAATAAATCATGCAATTTTTCAATCGGTATTCCATTATTTTTCCCAACTTCCACTACCTCTTGAAGCATTTCCTCTATCTTTTTCAAATTCTCTTCTCTAATTTTCTTTATGTCATGGGATGCTATAAAACTCCCCCTCCCAATAATCGTTTCTATAAATCCTTCACGTTGTAAATCTTCATACGCATGTTGAACAGTAATAACACTTACTCGAAGTGATTTAGCCATTGCACGCATTGGTGGAATAGCATCTCCCGCCTTCAATTCTCCGTTCATTATCATAGCTTTTATTTGCGTTGAAATTTGCTCATAAATCGGCTTATTTGTGTTGCTACTAATAATAATGTCCACAAAAATTGTTCCTTCCAGATTTGTATTTCTTTTTATATAAAATTGTCATTATTGTTTAAGTACATTCTATACTATGTTTCTTATATTGTCAACAACTACATTTCACAAAAAGTTTTCATTAATTTTTTTATTATTCTGCATTCTTTAAATGGCAAAACAATCATGGTTATACCGAGCAAAAAGTTATACCAAACTTTTTCGCAACAAATGGCATAAATAAAGGCTTTTTTCTTGTGTTCGGTATAATAAATAGTTCTGTACAACCTTAGCAAGCACTGCCTGTGTCATGACACAGGCGAAATCCTCCACACTTTCCTATCGTCTATGTGGTTGAATTTCCATAGGGAAGTATCCCTAACCCTCTCTCGATTTTTCTTCAGTTTTCCGGTGGAATACCTTGACCTTTCCTACCATCTTTGCTACAATCTGCTATGGGGAATTACACCCAAAATTGAATAAAACACGAAACAGACTGTTGTAAAAATCGAACATTTTACAGCAGTTTTTTTGTACCCAAATTTAGAAAGGACGTGGCACAATGGCAAACCGAAACCGCACTAATCCGGTGCAATTTTATCTCAGTGATGATGAGCAATACATTCTCAATACCAAGTTCAAAGCATCCGGCATGAAAAGCATGTCAGCCTTTTTACGCAAACTGATTTTATATGGATATGTGTATGATGTCGATTACAGTTATCTGCGAAATTATAATACAGAGCTTGGACGAATCAGCTCAAGTCTGAATCAGATTGCAAAGCGGGTAAACAGTACCGGAAACATCTATCAGGACGATATGAATGAAGGTAAACGTCAAACCACTCGCCTTGGATAATTAGCATTTTTGTGAGACACTCTAAAAAACACGAAAAAACTAATAGTTTTTTAGAGGAGGCAAACTATCATGGATCAACTCACACACAATGTCAGGCGTGCCAATTGGTTAAACATCATAAAACAATGTCAGGAACGACCTGCAAACGTAACCGTCCGGCAATGGCTGAAAGACAATGACATCAAAGAAAAGGCATACTATTACTGGCTGCGTAAGTTTCGCAAAGAATCATACGACCAGATGCAACTTCCAGCAGCTACTGAAGAACCTGCGGAAATTTCTTTTGTTGAATTCGCAGCTCCCACATCGGAGAAAGTTGTTTCAACACAAGATTCGCTGAATTCAACTACGACCGCGGTTATCCGACATGGAGCTATCACTCTGGAAATATCGAATGCTATTTCAGAGGAAGTACTGAGTCTGCTCCTAAAGGAGGTAATCCATGCTGGAGAACGTTGCTAAAATCACCCGTGTCGTACTTGCGTGTGGAACAGTTGACCTGCGCAAAGGCATTGATGGTCTCTCGGTGATCATTGGTGATAAGTATAAGCAGAATCCGTTTGAAAAAGGAACCCTGTTCCTGTTCTGTGGCAGGCGCTCCGACAGAATCAAAGGGCTGCTCTGGATGGGCGATGGATTTCTTCTGCTGTATAAACGGATCGAAGCTGGTTCGTTATCCTGACCAAGAACCACCGAAGAAGCTGCGGATCTTACTGAGGAACAATTCGATTACTTGATGCTCGGTTTAAATCCGCTTGACCCTAAGATTAAGGATGTCACACCACAAAAGCCATTCTGAGTTTGTGCAAAACAGAGATTTTTTAAAGACATTTATGGTGCTGCAAAAACTATAGTACAGCTTCGATTGTAAGCCATCTTTGTCACTGCTATGTTGGCTGGAAGAGGCTTGAAATAAATATTTCGAACTTTGAAAACTCTATATTTCCTTGCTTTTATTGGCAGTATACAGCCTTACGTCTGTAGGCATAATGACGAAGAACCAGCACATAAGCATTCGCTAATTAAGCTCACTTCTGCTATAATAAAATCAGTTTGAAGGAGCGAAGCAATGGCACAGAAACACACTTTGGAAGAACTGAATAATTGCAGCCGTGAAGAACTGATCACGATTGTTCTTATGATGCAGGGGCAGCTTGATGCTTTAAATGACAACATCGAAAAGCTCATTGAGCAGGTTCGCATTGCCAACAATTACAGATTTGGCAAACATACAGAGACCTTAAAGTCAATCGAAGGTCAGCTTTCCTTTTTTGATGAAGCGGAGGCTGCCTGCGATGAATCAAAAAAGGAGCCTTCTGCGGAAGAAGTTCTCCCAGCAAAGCGTACAGTGAAGAAAAAAGGACAACGGGATCTTGATCTGAAGGATTTCCCGGAGGAAATACTTCCACCGTACAGTGTTTCTGAAGAACAGCTCGATGCTTTTTATGGAAAGAACAACTGGCGCCGTATGCCGGATGAAACCTACAAAAGGCTTCGCCATGAGCCTGAATCATGGACGGTCGAAATTCATACCGTCGAGGTATATGTAGGAACCGATGGTGATCATCAGGATGAATTTCTGCGTGGAAACAGACCCAGGGATCTGCTTCGCAACAGCATTGTAACACCATCATTACTGGCTTCCATACTGAATGTAAAATATGTGAATTCATCCGCATTACACCGGATTGAACAGGAATTCCAACGTAATGGTGTGAATATATCACGCCAGACAATGTCCAACTGGATTGTTAAATGCTCCCAGATGTATTTCACTCCGTTCGTTGAGCGGATGAAGCAGGAACTGCTGTCGCTGCATGTCACGCAGTCTGATGAAACACCAACGCAGGTGATAGCAGACAGCGACCACCCCAACAGTAAATGCTATATGTGGGTGCACCGCTCCGGAGAGTTTTATACCAGGCGTCCAATCGTGGTCTATGAATATCAGAAGGGGCGTGATCATCAAAAACCTCTGGATTTTTACAAGGACTATAAGGGAGTCCTTGTAACTGACAGTTTGCAGCAATACCATCTGGTTGACAAAAAGCTGCCAGATGTAACAAATGCGAACTGCTGGGCACATGCAAGGCGTGATTTTGCAGATGCGGTTAAGGCTGCAGATAAAAAGGATCCGTCGTCGGTAAGACAATCGGTTGCATACCAGGCGTTGCAGAAGATCGCTGAATTTTATAATGCTGATACTGAGCTAAAAGGACTCTCATCAAGGGAACGTCTTCAAAAACGGCAGGAAGTGATCAAGCCGATGGTTGAAGAATTCTTTGCGTGGGTAAAACAGCAGGTAAGCGATTGTACAGTACCTCCAAAATCAAAAACAGGGCAGGGACTTAATTTCGTAATCAATCAGGAAAAATACTTACAGATATTTCTCGAAGATGGCAATGTGCCTATCGACAATTCAGCTTCGGAGAGAGCTATACGAACCTTTTGTCTGGGCAAGAAAAACTGGATGTTCCACAATACCGCAAAAGGAGCATCTGCCAGTGCAATGGTATATAGTATTTCTGAAACCGCAAAGCTGAATCAGCTGCGACCGTATTATTACTTTAAGTATATCCTTACAGAGTTGCCAAAACTCTGTGATGAAAAAGGAAATATAGATCCGGCAAAACTGGATCATCTCATGCCATGGTCAGATAGTCTTCCGGACGAATGCCGGAAGCCGCGCCGCCCATAACAGGCGGCGTTGAATTTAATGACTGGCGCATGATTTGACGTTTACATTTAATGACTGGCGCATGATTTGACGTTTACTAATATCGGCATCATAAGTAAAGGCTGAATGCTCACACAGGAGCCTTCAGCCCAATAGTAGTTCCACTTAAAATCTTGTCAAATATGCTAGCTGTTTCTTTAATTGATACACAATCGCATCACTAAATCCAGCGTATCGTCCTTTCTCATCTACACTTTCAAATTTATCCAATAATTTCTGACATTCATCCTCTGTAAGTTCATCCATTGCCCCTGAAAACCACATAGCTTCTGTTCTTGCTGCATTTAACTGTTCAGTATCCAAGTTTAATAACTCAATTGTATACGCAGCCCGTTCATTTCCGTCAGCAGCTTTAATCTTTCCTCTATCGTTAAATTCGAATAACGATTCACAATTTTCTTCCAATGGAGAAACAAATAATTCTTCATCAAATATATTGTCTTTGCTATGCCCACAATTTTCTTCCCGATCATGGTATCCCTGACAAGACGCTAACAAATTTTCATATTCTAACGACATTGCTCTATACTCATCCCTTTCTTTCGGACGAATATGCTCAATATGCGAATTGTCTGTCCTAATAGTTTTACAGCAGTAGCAACAAATATGCCCTTGCTCTGATAACAAACTATTTTTCAAGAAAATTTTATGAGGTAGATTTTTTCTTCATTTAAATCAGAATACCTCGGCATTCTTCCATTCTTATTTTTAAATTTACTTTTCCACTGCAAGATTTCCTGTGGCTCATCATTTTTGTATATCGTTTTCATGTTATCGTTTCCTATGAATTAGTGTTCTGGCACGAACAACTTCCACGTTCATTTCATCTGTAATTCTTGCCAACTGGTCAACAATTTCTTCTGCCTGATCAAAATTTTCGTTTTCAATGCAATTATAGATTTCATCAATTAGCTTTTGGGTTTCCTCATTTAAAATATCTGTATGCATAAAATCACGCATAATGTGATTAATATTCCATCCATTCATAGGATCCTGTTTCCGTACATTTATAGCATTTCCGTCTTGATAAATTTCAAATATATTTGCTTCATCTTTAATCTCGCTAAGAACTTTAGGTGAATGTGTAGTAACTATAAACTGAATATTTGGAAATGTGCGAAACAGGAGAGGCATCATACGTCCCTGCCATGAAGGATGCAAATGTAAATCCACCTCATCAATCAATACGACACCTTCTCCCTCCAATGGATTCTCTCTACCAGGATTCGCAATTGCCAATTTTCGCGCCAAATCCCCCGTCATCGCCAAAACACACTTTTCACCTTCCGATAATTGAGCAATACTCAATTCTGTATGGTGTTTTACAGCGACCATCTGTGCATCTTCATTATCAATTTTAATTTTGATATCAGAGAAATCATTGTCCATAATCTTTAAAATAGCTTTTCGCACCGCGGATAATTGCGTATCCTTAAAAGACTCTTTCTCCACTCTTTTACTATTCTCATATTCCTGCCGTCCCCGAAACCATTCAAAAAACAATTGAAAATTGATAGTTGGATCAAAAACATCTCTCAAAGCCTCCAATTTTCCACCTAATTTTATGTCCTTTTTTAAAACCTTATTTCTACGATCCGATACATAACGATTTACACCATATGACGCATATATTGGCATATTACTTTCATTAAATACTAACTCTCTGGTACTTTCCCTATCGGACTCATCCGTTTCATCCTCTTCCAAAAGCATATATTGTCCCACATATAATCTCCTGAATTGATCAACTATGCGCTTTGCATCCATTCCCGAATGTATCCTTCTGCCATTTTGCTCCGCGCTACGAAAATAAGAGTATACTGTATGGTCTATATTTAACTGCATAGATATACGAGCTGCCTGAGCACCTATTTTTATATCAGAATCTTCAATTTTCACCTTGCTATCTCTACCAAGATCTGACGCTGTCAGCATACTTAGTATTCTGAAGAATAGAACACTACATGCCTGCAAAATGGTTGATTTTCCCATGCCATTAATACCATAAATAACCGCCGATTTACCATCTAAAGTCAGATTCGCATGTGCTATTCCACGAAAATTCGTTAATTCCAAACTTTGAATTTCCATCTGCTTATCAGCTCCCATATTTGTATCCTTTCATTTTTCGCTCAAAATCATATTTTTAACTATTTACACTTCTAATTATATGTGAAAAACAATTTATTATCAATTCCTACATTAATGCTATATCTGATAATCACCTACTGTTTCATAACGTTCTTTATCGAATATAACTTATTCTATATCTACTTCTCATTATCCTCAGTTCTCTGCTTTTCAAGCTTCTTATCTAATCGCCGCTTTTCGCTCTCATACGATAATATTGATATCGTATCATCTAGCGGCGCTTTTGCACAATTATGATAATTCTCCATCATCATTCCCCTAAAATGAAATTTTAAATTCCACTGCCCTACGGGCATGCGGACGAAAAGTTGGACTGTGTAATGCCTGACATGTTATGAGGTACACACAAGAACAAATATCGACAGCACTTGTATTACTAAAAGCGACAGGATCCCCAGACAAAGTTGTCCAAACCTTAGGGTATCCATCTGCACCAATGCTTTATCATTGGCGTAAAAAGTATCCTGAATATTACGATGTTCCAAATCAAAAGCATTGGAGACAAGCTCCAACAGAATTGAAACATGACGTAATTAAACGTTGCCTTATTAAGGGCGAGCCTGTAAAATTAGTGGCAGAAGAAATCGGATACACACCTTCCTTGATATATAAATGGATTAGGGAGTATCGGGAGAAGGGATGTTTTCAACCCATGAAAAAAACTACTGCCAACATTAATGTAAATCCAAACGATATCACATCTGCGGAAGATATCAATGAGCTTAAAGCTCAGATGCTTGATATGCAGATGGAAATAGATATTCTTAAAGAAACAATCAATGTATTAAAAAAAGACCCCGGCATCGATCAGACAGCTCTCTCAAATCGGGAGAAGGCAGTGATAATCGATGCCCTGAAAAATAAGTATTCACTGCCGGATCTTCTAAAAAAACTAAACCTTGCAAAAAGTAGCTATTATTATCAAGAAAAAACCATTTATGCAGAGGATAAATACTCCAATCTTCGCAAAAGAATCATACAACTGTTTCATGAAAATCGTGATATATTTGGTTATCGGAGAATTCATATGCTGCTTCATCGTGAGGGTATAAAAGTTTCTGAAAAAGTGGTTCGTCGTATTATGAAGCAGGAAAAACTAATTATCAGACGAAAACGCAGACAGAAATATAACTCCTATAAAGGTGAAATAACACCTGCGGTGGAGAATGTTATAGATAGAGATTTCCATGCTACAAAACCAAATCAAAAATGGCTTACTGATATCACAGAGTTTTCTATCAAAGCAGGAAAAATATATCTTTCGCCGATAATTGACTGCCTTGATGGTATGCCGGTGAGTTGGACTATAGGCACTTCTCCGAACGCAGAACTTGCCAACACCATGTTAAGGAATGCTATTGCTACACTTAAACCAAACGAAAAACCTATCGTACATTCTGACAGGGGATGCCATTATCGTTGGCCAGAATGGATACAGATAATGGAAGAAGCAAACCTTACACGATCCATGTCCAAGAAAGGTTGTTCTCCTGATAACTCTGCATGTGAGGGCTTCTTTGGTCACCTCAAAACAGAAATGTTCTATGGACATGACTGGGATGAATATAGCATTGAAGAATTTATCCAGGAGATAAATAGCTATATGGGTTGGTATTGCAAAGATAGAATTAAATCAACACTCGGAGGACTTAGTCCTCTAGATTATAGAAGGAGTATAGGCATAGCGGTCTAAAAAAATGTCCGCATGCCCTACAGGGCGGTAGAATTTAGTCCTGCACAGTAGATATTTACTCTTTCATACATCAGTGTTATTGTAAAAGTTCCTTCTGACAGCAGTAGAAGGAGAATTATCATGAGTAAATATATCCCTGGAAACCAGAAGCATCTAACACTTAATGACCGTATCTACATCGAAAACGAATTATCCAAAGGTGCGACTTTTAAAGACATTGCGGCATTCCTTTGTAAAGATCCTACAACCATCTCAAAAGAGGTTAAATCACGACGCCTTTCTGACTGGTACCACAAAGGAACTTTCTACAATGCCAAAAACTTTTGTGTACACCGCTATCACTGTAAAAAAACAAATGCCTGTGGAAAAATCATGCTCTGCGGTATTAAATGTACATCCTGTCCAACCTGCAACCAAACCTGTAAGGATTTCGAAAAGGAACGGTGCTGCAGACTTGATAAGGCGCCTTATGTATGTAATGGCTGTCCAATGAAAATCAATCATTGTACCATTGCCCATAAATACCGCTATGATGCCCGTTTTGCCGACCGTAAGTACCGCGAATTATTAAGTAGTTCCCGTGCCGGAATAAATATGACCCGGCATCAGCTGCACCAAAAAGACCAGATTGTTACTCCATTGATCGCACAGGGACAGTCACCCTATCAGATCCTGATCAATCATCCGGAACTGGATATGTCTGTCCGCTCCATGTACACATACATCGATAAGGGACTGTTCACAGCCAGAAATGTGGATCTGAAAAGGCAGGCAAAATTCAAACCAAGAAAGTGCCACAAAACACAGATCAAAGACCGCGAAGTATTTACCAACAGAACCTATGCAGACTTCTGTTCTTTGGAATTAAATTCTTATGTACAAATGGACACAGTAAAGTCATCAAGGGACTCCCAGAAAACGCTGTTAACCATGATCTTTACAGAGGAAAAACTGTTTCTTGCATTTCTTATTAACCGGTGCACAAAAGGTGCCGTCCGTGCTGTATTTGACCGTTTGGAAAAACGTATGGGAACGTATGAATTTACATCTGTTTTTGAAAATATCTTAACCGACCGTGGCTCTGAATTTGGGAACCCAGAAGAATTAGAAACTGGAATTACCGGCATACAAAGAAGCAGCATTTATTACTGTGATCCAATGCGTAGCGGACAAAAAGGAACCATCGAACAGGCGCATACCATGCTCCGCATGATATTGCCTAAAGGAACATCCTTTGAATTTCTAACCCAATGGGATGTCAATCTTATTGTGAATCACATAAACTCTACCCCAAGAGAAAGCCTTGACGGCAAAACGCCGTATGATGCTACTTGGAGAAGATGTTCTTAAAGCCTTTCAGCTCAAGCCGATTTCACCAGATGAAGTCAATTTAACGCCTAAGCTGATACGCTTTAAGAAGTAACTAATTAACTGATCGAAATCTGCTGTCAGACTGGAAGTAAACATTTCACATTTTTTAAATGTGGCTGGTGGAATTTAGTCTGACACACCGAATTCTAGTAGCCTGTTTTTCATGCCATAAAAACAACAAAATTTCGATAAGCTAGCTTAATTATAACAGAAAGCAAGAGATTTTGTTAAAAAAACTCCTGCAAAATCAGCAAAATTTAAAAGCCGATGGAATTTACTCTTGCACTGGAATTTACTTTTTCAAGTCAGCCCATCATCATTCCATAATACGGTTTCTTACGTATGCTCTTCTCAAGAACATCCAGACTCTCCGCTATATCCAGACAACATTGACTTAACTGCCAGCTCACAAACGGTCTTTGCTCCAATTCCATCTGTCTGTCAAATTCTTCATTCTGTGCTCGAAATATTTCCTCGTCATCCGGTTCCGAAAAATCAACTTCATCATAGTCAATATCCTCCGGGTCGTCCTCTTCTGTTTCTTCCATGCGATCTAGCTCATCCCGATAACTATCAAGCCCATTCTGTGATATATCATAATTTTCCATAAACTTTGAAAGCAAAAACGAATCTGCAAGAATTGAATCTGCATATCGATCACATGCCTTTTGACTTTCTTCACTGGATAGGTGATGTCTTATCCAATCAGGCATATTTTTTATAATATCCGCTGGATAGATCGACTTCAAATATTCTTCATCCGGATGATTAAGCGCATCATACAACATTGGTGACATCATAACACGCTCCCGTATAGCAAATTGAATCTGCTTATATGCTGAAAAAAGGACTAACAACTCCTCATTTTCCGCATCACTCAGGAATTCCTTTTTCTCATCAAGAGTCTGTCTCAGTACCGGAATTAAATCCGGTAATTGTTTCCATGTTATCTGAATGACATCCTTCGGTGCCTTTTTATCCTCTATGCCACCTGCTGTTACAAACTCATCGTATGCTTTCTTCTCCGCCCTCTGATGCGGAGTTTGTTGCATCATGATCTGCTTATCCCCCTCATATTTCATAACTGCCAAGTAATAGTCCTGCAACTCATACCACGCCAGCTTATTATGCCTGTAATTATTAGACATTTCCACAACAAATGTAACAAAAAAGGACGCAATCGCACCTGTAGTCAGCGCATACACCATATTATAACTACCGGAATCTTGCGGTGTAAATGCCATCACAATTCCAAGTATAACAATAACAATCACCGAAATAACTGCACAGGCAATCAATGTTGTTCTGGGATAAAAAGCAAAAGTCAAAAATTGCATTGCCTCTTTTATCCTATACTTTATTTTCTTATATACATCCAGAGCACTCTCCTGTTCTTTATCACATGATGTCCCCTGTGTCTTGCCATATACACATTGTTCTACCAAATAGTATTTGTAATCCTTGCAAACCCGATCATACAAATAATCTCCTGATAATTTTTCTTCTACTTTTGGAATATAAGTTCCTAATATTTCTACCACAATAACCACAATGCCCACATATTTTGACCATCTACTTGCTATTAGTTCAGGCCTGTTAGAACATATATAAGAAATTATACTAAATAGAATGATAAAAAGTGTTGCTACCGTTTTATTTACAATTTTCGAAAACCTATAGCTAAAAGAATCACAATAATCCCTCTTGAATAATTCGATACACCTCTCTCTGCAATACAAATCTTTCGGATTCCATTTCTCGCTAAATGCAGCATCTATCGCTTTTACACTCTTTTCATACAATTTACTTTTATAGGATTTGAAAAAATATCTCGAATCTAAAAGACAACCTATGGTACAACTCGCTAAGCAAATTCCAATTCCCCACCACAACCAAATTTCACTAGGAGCCAATTCTAATGTATAAAATATGTATAAAAATGATCCTACCAAAAAAAGTGCCAAATCAACAATCAAAAGTGCTGTGTATAATTTAGGTCTTTTAATTGGTTTGCTTTGATTATAATTATCATAATACACTTTTTTAAACTCTTTTGCGAAATTACATTTCTGATTTTCTATCTTCAAAACATCCGTCCTCGTCATTTGCTATTTTCACAAATACTTTCACTTAATAAGATTTTTCCAAAAGTACATTGCATTCCTCAAAATGTTCGCTATATTATATTCCTAATTCCTCATTTAACCAATTAATAATATTATCCCTTCCGCATTCTTTATACCACCATCTAATCTTTTTACAAAATTTCTTTGGTAATTTATCAAAATCCATTTTGAGTTCATCATCCTTCGACAAACTATCATCATTGTCAATCAGAATAGGAATTATTGTATTTCCATGTTCAATACTTTTATCTATTTCATAAGACACATATTCCCTTTTTAATGTTTCTTGACTAATAAGTAATATTGTAAACTTAGTTTTTTTTATATTTTCATCCACCCATTTCTTTATGCTTTTTGGATTTTTTCTTTTTGTCTTTTCTTGCACCACTGTGAACATATTTGTTCTATCTTTATTAACTAAGTTAGTAATTTCTTTTGCAATTTTATGGTCACTTTGATAATGGTAACTTAAAAAAACGCCAATTCCTGAAAGCGCAATTTCCGAATATATTTTTTCCTTTAATTCCTTTTCTTTTTGTTCTTTATGGTTAATTAATAATTGTATAATCCCCTGTACCGTTATACTAATCTTATTTTCCACCTCCAGAAATTTCATCTCTCTAATTGTATTCTTTTGTTTTAATATATTATATATTTTTTCCGCTGCTAAGCCAGTTTTCATTACCGGTATAATATACTTTCCTTCGTTCACAGCGATGTCATATTCTTTATAGGTTCCCGAGTTTTCATCTCCGTAACCAAACACTATTATTGAACAGCTACATTGTTTTATCATTTTTCTTCGAATTCGTTCTTTATCTTCAACATCAAACAAACTACTAATATGTATTTTATCATTTATAACATCAGCACTATTATATTTATCACTCGACAATATCCCTGACAATATATAATTTCCAACTCCAGCCCCAAATCCTGTATATATAGAAAAATCATTGTCACAAAGATTTTTCCCTAATAGCGTAAGAAAACTCTCTGCTGGATTTAAATTATAAACAATATCCTTTTCCATTTCAAAGCACTTGTAATCCGATAAATCATCTGGATTAATTCCACCAGAAATAAATACAATATTTGTTATATAGTTATTATACAAATATTGTAACATTAAAGTAATTTCTTCATAGCTATTAATCAAAATAGTTAATATACCATCCTGGGCCATGGCTGTCATTCTAAGTTCCTGATAATTTTTATCTTGAATATATTGTTTAATATTCTCACGATTCAATTTATTTTTCTTATCTAAATAGTCCATTAATTGAACCCTTCGCATAAAACAATAATGTGTCTGAGGTGCTTTCCCTTTTAATGATTGTTTAGCAATACTCAATATCCTTTCCAGATTTGGATCATTAAAACTAAATCCAATAAAAACAAATGTTTTTCTTATCAACTCCACAGAAAGTAACTTTGTGAACACATTTCTCTCTATATCATATGTTTGATAATCCTTTTTTGTTAATACTACATCATCTGGCGAGTCTTTATCACCATGCATTTTATATATTGTTACCTCACGCTCAAACTTATGATATTTAAAATCTTCTGACTTCACTATTTTCTGGTATTTTTTCCCTTGTTTTTCTAAAGATTGTTCGATAACATCATCATAGTTTGTCGTCCAGAATTCTGTAATTGGCATCTTTGCCAACCAATTAGCGTTTTCATTGTTTTTAGGGACTTTATCAAATTCGTTAAAAACAAGCGAATTTAACCCCTGACGATTATATTTATCTACATAATATTGTGCAATGGCTGTCAATTCAATATCTGAATTTAATCTTAACTGTTTACTAATTGGCTCTAATAATTTCTTCCAATCCACATATCCTGATGCAACAGACAATCCCGCCCCAGCAAATACCGAAACATCTCCTAATTTCATTTTCTTTGTTATTTCATCCAAATATGATACATTCTTTTCAATTATCGAATCCAAATAATCTTCTTCTATTATCTCTCTATAACCCATATCTTAACGCTCCACTTCATGAAAAAACATTCACATACAGTTTGTTCATTGAATAATCTTCTCATAATATCATAAAAAAGTAAATCCTTAACCACAAGTACCTTATCATGATATCATATTTTTTAGAAAATATCTCTTGTATCTTAAAGATGCTGATCCGAAATTCCGATGAACTCCGTTCCATGACTCCGGAACAGTTCCGCTGGCTGATACAGGGATTTGCAATCGATCCAGTCATTCATGATATCACCCCCAGCCATTCTTCCTTATATATTTTTTGTGCAAAACATAGAACTTTATCCTCTGCTTTTCACACCTTCTTCTTAGTGCCATGCACAGCTTCCTAAGGCTCCAGTACTGCATTTCTACAGTCACCGAAGCTCTGCATGGCATTTTCCTTTTTTATTTCTCTTACTGATTCAGGCTTTCTCTATACAACTTGTACCGCCTCATATCTATAGGCATTTTCACAATTCTTCACCTTTCATTCGTCATCCACTCACTTTTTTGCTATAGTAAGATTATGTAAAGGAGGCTGCTCATGATGGCTTTGTCTGAAAAACAACTGAATAACCTTAATAAAAAAGCACTTGTTATCATCGTGACTTCTCTACAGGATCAACTTAATTCCATGCAGTCCCAGCTTGATAAAGTGCAGATAATTATCTTTCCCTACTTTATGACAGGTTACATGAACTGATCTGTGAGAGTCACATCATCCATGCAGACGAGACACCGGTTAAGGTGATACGCATCGATAACAACCAGATCAAAAACGGAAAGAAAACCTACATGTGGGTATACCGTAACCGCCCAGTTGAAAAGGCCAGGCCGATCGTTCTCTTTGACTGGCAGCCTTCGCGTAAAGCCAATCATCCAAGAGACTTTCTAAAAAATTTCTCCGGCACCGTTATTACAGACGGCTATCAGATCTACCATAAGTTTGGCAGAGAGCGCGATGATCTGACCATCGGCGGCTGTTAGATACACGCAAGGCGTCCTTTTGCCGTCTTTATGAAATCCCTCAAAGGCGCTGACGCACGATTGCTTAGGAAGCATATGCCATGATTACAGAAATGTTCCATATCGACAACAGATTTAATAATCTCCCAACCGTTGATTACTTAAAACAGCGACAGCTTATTCTAACAGAAAAATTTGACGCTTATTTCGTATAGATAAAGCTAAAATACACTCAGGTTACACACAATACCACGATTGGAAAAGTATTGGTCTATAGTATCTTTCAGGAATCCTATCTCCGCACTTTCCTGAATGATGGCGATGTCCCTATGGATAACAACTATGCAGAACAGGCAATTCGTCCTTTCACCATTGGTCGTAAAAACTTCGTTTCGATCGAGACCTCAAGCCCGCGTGCCAGTGCAATGATCTATAGTATTGTTGAGACTGCAAAAGCCAACCACCTGAATGTTTATCAATACTTCGAATTACTGCTCACCGAGATTCCAAAGCACATGAATGACACAGATCTAAAATTCATCGATGAACTTCTTCCATGGACACCACGTGTCCAGGAGAACTGTCCAAGTCGTTTTAAGAAATCTTAATTTTTCAATGTACAAACGTATATCAAAATCAGCTTAGCCCTGCAGTAATGCAGGGTTTTGCTTTGTTGTGGTACTCACAATTGAGGACTTACCAACTATTCATATCTAATTATCGGGATATTGCAAAACACAAAAGTGTTTATATAAAAAAGCCAAAAGCATACATTATCGATTTGAAATAATTTTCTACATTAACCTCTTGTAAAGGAACTACATGGATCGCACCCATTACGTTTAAAACACATATTCTCAAACTACATCAACAATATAAACCAAAACTATAAAGCGAAAAATAATTTTCCTAAAAACATTTTTACTATTTTGAATACAAAATCTTTCAATTACTAGTACGTTTCCCATTCTCATAAAGCATATAGATAAAATTATTATAGCTTCAAAGTTCCTCAAAATAAGGATTCTTGAATCAAAACAAGAAGTTATTTATTTTACTTTATACACGTTTTTGTTTCAACTTACAGATATTTTTGTATAAACTCTTTCACTGATTCCAACGTATCAATCTGTCCAAAATCTCCATCTATCTGGTTTGTCCCCTCCCCATTAATAAGAATGCTCTTACACCCAGCATATATTCCGGCTTTCACATCATTCTCATTGTCACCAATCATATAAGACCTCTTGAGGTCTATATTAAAGTCTTCAGCTGCTTTTAACAGCATTCCAGGCTTCGGCTTACGGCAATTACAATCAATTTTCAATTCTTCCACCTCTCCTTTATATCCTTTGTGTGGATGATGTGGACAGAAATAGATTGCATCTAAATAAGCACCTTGTTTTCCAAGTTCCGTTTCCATCTTATTGTGAATTTCTTCAAGTTCATCCCATGTAACTTCTCCTCGCGCAATAACCGGTTGATTGGTAACCACTATGGCAAGATAACCTGAAGCATTGATTATTTTTATTGCCTCGGCTATACCTGAGATTAATTTAAAATCATCAATATTTTTCAGGAACCCTTTGTAAACATTGATTGTTCCATCTCGATCAAGAAACACTGCTTTTTGTTTCTTTGATAAATTCTTTTTTTCAACTCTTCCCGCAATAAAATCTGTCTCGACTTGATGAAAACGTTCAGGTGTTCCCATATCCTTCACATATTCCGGAGAATCATAACAAAACATTTTTCCTTGCCCGGCAAGTGGTTTCAATAGCTGCCTGTCCAAATCAATTTTGACTATTTCTCCTGTAGTTTCATCAACTTTTCCAATCTTATCTGCATCTACACCCTCTAGAATAGATGGATCAATCACATGAAGGCCAGCATTTACTCGGTTTTTGTAATACATAGGTCTCTGATCTTCTTTAGCAAGCCATTTTTCAACCTTTCCATTATCTTTTGCAATAATTAAACCCGAATCATATGGATGGCTATTAGGGTGAGTAAACAATGTTACTAATCCACCATGCACCTTATGAAAATTAATAAAACGATTAAAATCCACATCGAAAATTGTATCAGAATTTAAAAGTAAAAAAGGCTCCGTCAGTCGATCTTTAATTTTAAAAAGTGCACCTGCATTTCCAAGAGGTGTCTTCTCATTATAATATTCAATATTGACTCCAAACTTAGAACCATCTCCAAAATAGTCCATAATAATGGAGCCAAGATAAGACACTGTAATAATCAAATCAGTAAATCCCTGATTTCTAAGAGAAGCAATTTCTCTTTCAAGCACAGGCACCCCATTTATTGGAATCATCGGTTTTGGTATATCTGAGGTAATATCTTGAATACGCGTTCCTTTACCACCCGCCATTATTACTACTTTCATCTGCTTTCTCCAAAAAATTTATCTTCTAGCATCAGGCAAAGACAATGATATACCGGAAGATGCAACTCCTGAATCATATACGTCTCGGTTTCCGGCACCTTAATTGCAACATCTGAAACCATTGCTAATTCACCTCCATCAGCTCCAGTGAGACCTATAATTTTAATTCCTGAAGCTCTAGCAACAACAGTTGCATTCATGATATTCTTACTATTACCAGATGTGGAAATACCAAGAAATACATCTCCTTTTCTTCCAAATCCCATAAGCTGCTGTGCAAATACCCCCAAACCATCAACATCATTAATATATGCTGTAGTCAATGCTTCATGTGCAACAAGAGGAATAGCCATTAATGACATTTCAAGATTCTTCGCCAACTCGGTTCCTCTTGCTGGATCTATTTCAATTAATCTATTAGCATACTCCTCACTGACTGGACGTTGAATTTTAAAACGTTTCATAAGTTCACCGGCAATATGTTCTGAATCCGCAGCGGATCCCCCATTACCAGCTACGAGCAGCTTTCCATCATTCGCATAGCATTCTTCCAAAACTAAATATGCATTTATAACATCTTGCTTAACACTATTTAATACAGGATACCGATCTACCAACAAATCTATATGTTTTTGCAATCTATTTTCTAATATTCGCACTGTTCTCTCTCCCAATTCTATTGTATAGGCTCATACTCTTCTGGTGTATAGTAAATTACACGAGTTCCACCATTCTCAAACTTAAAAGGAATATGCATAAGGCCGGACATTGCCTTTCGTACCTCATTTTGTTTTTCTGGTTGAACATAAAACACAAGAAATCCACCGCCTCCAGCGCCTAACAGTTTCCCTCCCAATGCACCAGCCTGCATTCCTTTAGCATATAATTCATCAATACTATTTGTGCTAACCGAACCACCGGTCCGTCTTTTCAAATTCCAAGTATTATCTAAAAGCCTGCCAAAGTCATCTAAGTTCCTATCCTTGTTTACTAAAATTGCTTCCGCTTCATCAACCAAATCATACATCTGGTTTAGCATTATTTTTTTATCAGTTGGACTGCTGGCAGCATTTGCCTTTTGAACCTCAGAAGAAAAACGTGTAAATCCAGTAAAAAACATCAAAAGATTATCATTAAGTCTTTTTTTTCTCTCTGGAGAAATAATAATTGGCAAAACCTCATACCCATATGAGCCAAAATTTATTCTGTTAAACCCTCCAAATGAAGCAGCGATCTGATCTTGCCATCCCCCTGCTTCATTACAAAGAACGCGTTCCAAATAAATTGCCTCATCAGCCAGTTTCTTCTTATCTGCATATTTACCTTTTAAAGCATGGAAAGCATTAAGCATGCCAACTGCAAAAGAAGAACTTGTTCCAAGTCCAGATCTCGCAGGCAAATCAGCTTCATAGGTGAGACGAATCTCATGCATATTAAGCATCTTCATTGCTTCACGAATTGCAGGATGATTAATATCATTTACATCTGTAACACGTTCAGTTTTCGAATATGACAATTCCGTACTATAATCAAAAAAACGCGGCAAATGGCGTACGTTTACATAGCAGTACTTGTCGAATGTAGTTGATAGAACAGCTCCACTATTCTCTCTAAAATAATCTTCCATATCCGTACCTCCTCCGAAAAAAGACATACGGAACGGAGTTTTTGTTATTATCACTTTTATCTTCCTCTTAGCTTTCTACATATTTTTTTAATGTTTAAAGCAATATTTAATCCAAACGCTATTATCTTAAAGGTAAATGATTTCATTACCCAAAAAGCTTCAGCATATTGTACGCGTCCCCCCATGTGACCGCGATATAGATTAAGTCCCTTAACCCTTACATCATAATCTACATAATCGCATTGCGTTTTATACATCCTAAGCAGGTCTATCTTTTCATCAATAAAATTACTTATATCTACATAATCTGTTACTGTTGAAATTAATGACCAAACTTCATACAATACGATATTCTGTCCTCTTTTTCCACCTTTTCTTAACAGTTTGGGCAAAAAAGTATATGTTAAAAACCTATGTTCAACATGGTTTTCAAAAAAGCTTGGAACAAATATAAAATCATATTCTTCAGGATTTATATACGATATTATTTCAGGAGTATCATTTTTTAAATTTTTTAAAAAGGGAAAGTTATCACCATAAGTGGAATTAATATACTCTTTATGTACACCTAGACGTTTCATAACACTATGCCATTCTTGAATTCTAGCTTCATTTCTACTTTTTGCTGTATACTTTCCATCTACTGTCGGTATGCCACTAGAACTTATACAAACACAATCCACCTCTGTATTTGTTCCCTTTAGAAGAGCCATCGTCCCACCCACACCAATTATTTCGTCATCTGGATGTGGAATCAAAACTAATATTTTCTTTCCAATTAACGCTTCTTCAAAATTAAGACCTTTCATATATTATCTCCCAAAAATTATTCTTCCATTGTTCTACAGAGTGATAATTTTTAAACTCCACTATTTCTTCATTCGTTAACCTAAATAAATGTTTTTCTTTCAATCTCAAGTCGATCAAAGCCAAATAATCCAATTCGTTTTCTGCACAATTCTCAGGTTTAATCCCATATACGTTTTCTAGTGCAATTCTAGACCCTATCAAATCGACTCCCATGCCCAACGTTGTTAAAGCTTTATTTTTCGTTCCAACTCCAACTTCCAAAGGTAAAATAACTACATCTTGATTAGAAATATAATATTCAAAATCATCAACAAACTCTTGAATATTAACATGAATTCCCTCCTTACTCAGTTTATCTAATATTCCTTCCGTATATTTTGATGGCATTCGCCCCAAATACTCTATGCTAATTTTTCCTATATATTTATCACAATTATTTAAAAGCAATGAAAGGATTTTATCAACCATGTTAGGTGCATAAAACGGAGACAAGCCACCTGGAAAACATATTTTTATTTCAGTCTTTCCAGCCCACTCTTTATGCATATATTTATCTATTAATTTTGAAACGGGATGATGTACAAATACCGCGTCTGCCATCAAAACAGATCTATAAAACTCTGCATCCCTCTCGCCTACTGTGAATACCTTCTCAGATAATTCTACAGCATGGCGATCAATTTTAATAGCTTGTATAAAATTATATAAGCTAAAAATTTTATATTTTATCCTTGAATTATAGAGCATAGCACGTAAATATAAGAGGGGACCACTATCCATACCAATGGTATAAAATTTGGCATGTACATTTTTATATTTAAATAACGACGAAAAATAGGGATAAAAAATCACCTTATCGTACTCTTTAATATCTATTTCATAGCTTTTATAGTCATTGTATAAAGAATATTTAAACATTCTTTCCTTTTTTCCTCTTTTTGATGCAAGCTTATTCCACGGAACAAAATTCACTGCATCAGGCAAGTCAAATTTTCCTTCATTATCCTTATACACAATGAGGTCTACTGGATTTGTAGCAACGCTTAATATATCATTCAGTAGAATTACTACACCGCCAACTCTCCCCCCATATTTATTCGGCGGATACAATGACACAAGTAATGTTTTCATTCAGTTACCACCTCTCTAAATAAATTTTCCCACTGATCAACTATATTTTTAGCAGAAAATTTCTTGCAATCTTGAAGAGCATTTTTTGCTATCGTTCTTCTAATATCTTCTTTCCTAATTAACTCTAAAAGTTCTTTTCCATATTTTTCTCTGTTACTATCTTCAACAAGTACACCATTACGTCCATTTTCAATAATATCATGTACTGCTGAAAAGCTGTCCAATGCAACCGGTACACACCCATATTGTTGTGCTTCAACCAAAACCATGCCAAACCCCTCGCTATTTGATGCCATTGTTAAAATGTCTGCTTTTTCATAATATGGTCTTGGATCCTGAAAACCAGTGAATTCTACACGTTTACAATTTATTTTTTTTGCATATTCTTTCTCATCATTCAAGGTAACACCGTCTCCAACCAATGTAAACGTCCAATTTTGAGCCAATTCCTCATCTTGAATGTCAGACCATACATCTAACAAAAAGTGAACTCTTTTTAATTCAATCATTCTTCCCACATACAAGATATTGTTTGTCTTTTTAGAAAAATCTATTGTTTCACCTGGGATTTCATAATGTAACGGATTTCCAATAGCACAAAGCTTCTTCTCATCAACCTTACCAAGTAATTTTTTTGCATCATCTACAAACGAATTGCTCAAAAAAACCCATTTATCACAATTATCATAATCTTGCTTGCGTTGCCAATATACTCTCAACCAACCGCCTTTTTCACCAAATATTCCATAGAAAATTTTTTGTTTTAAAGTATTTACAATCGGAACATACTTTACGACACCGTGATGACATTTAATAACCTTTGAACCTATATTTTGTGCAGCCTTATATACCTCTTGGCTTGGTAACCATTGATTTACAATAATATCAAAGTTTTCTTTTTCAAAAATAGTCGTTAACTGTTTACGAATATTACTCTTATCTCTTTTGCCTATATCCCCATCATTCAAATTTGTAATACCATTCAATTTTACTGTTTTAATATTTTCATTTAAATATGGAGTTGTTTGATTATTTCTATCCCATAAATAAATAATCGTAACATCATTACTTCTTGAAGACAATTCATTTACTAAAATTCTAGTAACGGTTTCTCCCCCACCATAAACCGGCCAAAAGCGCATCAAATATACTATTTTCATTATGCATGTCCTTTCATAAACTGTTTATCTAACTCCCGAAATGCATTATCTCGTAATCGCTCTGGCCATTCTTCTTTATTTGCTAAGAATCCAATCTGAACGAATTCGATATTACTTGCATCTACACTACCGATGTCTTTTATATTTATCACCTTATCATTAACTCCTATATATTCCATAAAATTTTTAATTTTTTCATCATAGGCAATAGGAAAAACAGATATACCAAATGCCATAGCTAAAACCATTGCATGAAATCTTGTAGAAACAAACAGATCACATTCGCTTATTCTGTTCAACATGATCTCATATTTTGAAAAACAATAATTTATACATTCTATGTTAATAGTATTTCTATTTTGCATATTTTTTTCTCTAATAAGATTTTCAACCAATCCAATATATTCTCTATCTGCTATTCTATCGTCAAATCCAAAGAGCAATATGCGATAGCCATTATCGATATAAGTGCTCGCAATATCGACTATTTTTTTTTCATATGCACTAAGATATTCTCTTCTTTGACTATACATCCTTTTATTCTCAGCAAGATTAATAATATTTATACCTATAGTTTTATTCTCTTTACAATTTTTGCTCTTATCAAGCTCTAATGCCCAATTTAAGACTACATCAGGAGCTATTCTACAAGATACCATTCCCCTAAAAAGGTTGTATGAATATTCATCCCTAAAACAAACATCATCATATTTCAAAAAAATGTTTGCACAATCATTTAGAAATTTCGTTGTTATTCCAAACCCCATATTAATGTTTAAGAGATATTTTTTCTTTGCTTTAATCTTATTGGCAAATAATTCTTCTATCCAATTTCCTAATACAAATGTATCAGTTTCATAATATGCCATTAAAGACCCACCAATATTAATAAAAGCATCATATTCGCTTGAAAAAATGGTCTCGTAAATCTTCTCATACATTTTCTTTTTTATTCTGTTAGATTTACAAATTTTATTTTGAAGTACTGCAAGCCCTCTATAAAATATACTTGGAATTGGATATTCAATAAGATTAATATTTGGATATTTTTTTTCTAAAAAAGTATATTTATCCTTTTCATATACTAATATATCAAACCCATGATTTTCACTTGCATATCTATCTAAAATTGAAATTACAAATAAATCATCCCCAAAATTCCCATTAGTACAACATTTTAACAAAATCTTCATATCTCACCTATATGTATTCTTCATCATACCTATCTACCAATTCGTTAAATAGGACATATATTTTCTACAATATTCTTATCTTACAATTCTCCACACGAATTACATAGTTAATATTTTTTCATCATATACACTCTTAGTTTTTCTCTATTTTGACTTTATTTTTTTTATAATGCTTTTCGGTAACACTTTTGCCACCAATACATGTAACCATATTACAAATTCTTCTCTAATCTTATATTTTTTGCTCTTATAAAAAGCTTGATTGCAAACTTTTTGTTCTATACTGCCATACTTTGTCTTATATATGTACGTACCTCCCTAAAAACAAACGCTCTTTTTGTTTTTTAGCTAACATTTTAAGATATAAATTATATATAATCATTCCTGGAGATTGTTTTGACAATTTATTATCGAAAGAGAAATTTTCCAAAAATACATCCGTTCCTTGCTCACACGATAATAAGACTGCAGCAATCGTATTTCCAAATTTCAGTTCATATATATCTGTCACATGATATTTTTTAATATACTCCTGCTCTGTCATTGCATAATCTGAGCCATATGAAACGTTTTTATAATTCCAAAAAACTTGAATTAATTTAAATAATACTTTTTCAGCTGCTTCACCAATGACATAATCTGTAAAGCTCAAATTTCCACAAATTTTATTATCCAATTTCACTTGCAAATATTTTGCTTCTTCATTTTCCTGCTGAGATACTTTTATAATTTTCCATTTTACATTTTCTTGCCATAAATCAAATCGATTATAAATCAAAGTAGTTTTTATTCTACTTAATTCCAATTTTTCTACATATTCTACTGTTATTTTTCATGATGCTTTATTCCTCTTGATTTTTTTTAATAAATTACCCATTAATTCTTTTAAAGATTCTCTCTCTTTAGTTGTAAAAAGTAAGCATGTTATAGACAGCATAATCAAAATAGTATAAACACCATATGATGTAATATGTTTTAAAACACTGTTAGTAATTAGCAAATTAATACCATAAACTGCCACTAATAGCAATATACATAAAGCTATACATTTTGCTACAACATCTTTAATATACTTTCCAAATGACAACTTCGTAATTTTTGATGTACATAATATTCTTCCAATACTAGCCAAAAAAGTGAGAAAAATTGATATATAATAAACAACACATGGGATCTTAATAAAATGAATCAAAACAATGCTCATTGGAAGATTGAAAAGTAATATTCCACCTACAACAATCTGATAAATTTTAATTTTTCCCGTTGCATCTGCCAATGGGCTTATAGGTAATGTTATTGATTCTATCAATGCCTCTATCAACCCTAGCCTAGCAAATTCTACCGCATACTTTGGAATAGATCCTAACCATAAATGAATAATAAAAGGCATATCATAATAAAATGGAAACATAAGTACAAACATAAGCAAAAATGTTATTTTTGAAGAAAAATTGACAAAATAGTATAATTCATCATCATTTTCTGCCGCATAATTCTTTACAATTTGTGGTCTCAAAGCATTACTAAAATTTGTCGAAAAACTTGCTAATGCTGAATATATAGATGTTGCTATTCCTCGTGCTGTTACTATTCCCGCATTAAAATTTTGATTGATTACAATATTTACAGCCTGATTCTTAAAAGAGAAAATAGCTGATCCAAATAAATTCCAAGATGCAAATGATAGCATTTCCTTAAATAAATTTCTATCAAATTGTCCCCCCATCTTCCATTTATATTTTGCTTTTACAACAACTAGATACGATAAAAATGATATACCAGAAACACCGACAAGCAACAATCCATATATTGCAAGTCTAATATCTGGATTTAATGCTTTTATTAAAAATGCAATAACTAATTTTAAGACTACTTCTATAATAGAAATAGCAGCATAAATATCCATATCTTCATAAGAAATAACATATGCTAAAAAGGGTGTGACAAAAATTGTAAGTATCAGACTAATAATCGAAAACTGATATAACCATATAACTTGGTGAATCCTGTCTACTGGTACTATAAGCCTTGTTTGAACATACCAAAACCCTACTGTCTCAGCAAATAAGAATACTACTACAGCGATTAGAACATAAACTATTAGTGATGTCCACACGCATTTCTTTAGTTCATCATATTTATCCTGTCCCATATAAAAGCTATAAAATCTCTGACTCGCAGATGACATAGCTCCACTTAAAATACTGAACATAGATGCAATACCTGCTATTAATGTATATAGTCCATAGTCATCTTCTCCAAAACTATGGAGAAGAATTCTGACAGATACAAGATTAATAACAAGGATTACAATCTGACGAATATAAAGCATAAAAGTGTTTTTAAACATTTTTTTTGAATTTATACTTTTTCCCATAAAATATATCCTTACATATTTAAAATATTATTATTTATAACATTCACTATTATTGATTCTCCCCCTTGTAACACAGGAAGTAGGATAAACCAAAAGAAATATGAACACAAAATATACGCATCGAATATGAACCTATTCTTCTCAATTCTCAACTGTTCTCTATTTCTATGAGCTGCATAAATTGCCATAAAAATTATCCATATTCGATAAATTCGAGTGGCAACATTTGCATAAAAATAAAACGGAAGCAATAAAAACATTATTTTCGTTCCATCCAAATAAAATGAGGTTTGTAAAAAATTTTCTCCACCAGATGAGGCTAACCAATAAATAATTAATCCACCTAGTATCTGCCAAACAACCGTTACCAAAAAACTCGGCAATGATATAGGAGACATATAATTAGATAATGCCGGGATATATCCTGCTGCAATCGGCAACGCACCCCTAACGACTAACAACATCAAAACATCTCCCGCTAAAACCTGCATAAAATATTTTGCAAGCAATGGTTGAAATAGAAAGACAATAAAAAATAATGACAAAAAATGAAATTGTGTAGCCAAAAAAACAAGAATAAGATACACAAGAATATTTTTCAGTACAACTCTTTTTCCATAGATTTTTTCTTTATACCAATATAAAGCTAATACAATAAATATTGTTGCTAACATTGATTTAAGTTGCCAACCATTCTCAGCATAAACAAAAAATGCTATAACACATAAAACGTATCCTGGCTCAGAAGTGAGTTTAAATATAACCATAGATATTATAAGTATACTAATGAATGTAATCAATAGATGATATACACCAAATGGCATTCCCATTTTATGAAAAAAAATGGACACATATGAATATAGTTGCTGAACCCCCCAATCAGTCATATAATCATTATTGTATTGCCATATATAATTATCTATGTCTATGTTTCCAACATAGCCACCATAAAATAAACTAATAGCTGCTATTTGAATAGCACATATTTTTTTTGATCTCGGGAAAACAAGCCCAAGTAACGGGATCAAATAAAGCACTAAACTCACGTTTTTTCTCCAGTATCTTTCTTTTTATTTCAAATTCATTTGGTCTTAAATTATACTTTTTATCTTTGTTTTCAAATTTTTAAATCGTATTCTGAAATACTGTAAATTGGTATTTTTTCTTTTTATCCTTCGAAATTCACTTTCTATATCATTAAAAGCAACCTCTAAATATTCGAAAGAATTTGGAATAATTTTATACAAATCACAATCAGAGTTTATCCTATTTATCATCTTTCTTTTTTGAAGATGTATATACATAAACTCTTGACGTTCAATTTTTCCACTTTTATTGTCATAGTACCTATACAAATTACCTTTGTTCCATACAAACAAAGAATCTCTCCGCTCTTCTTTTGTTCCATCACCGATATCTAATAAAAAATCAGATGATTTTGTATATATATCAGCCGCATAGCTTTTTTTCCATATTTTGCAATCATTATCTTCAAAGATAGTGTTGATATTAACTTTATCTTGAAATTTTTCATCAAAATTAAAATTAGCCGTAGAAGAAAATGCTTTTCTGTAGAAATCAACACCATCTACTTTTTTCAAAAACATCTGATTGAACTTTTCTTTGTTTTTTATCAATGTAAGATGCCCTAATGTAAAAATTTTTTCATACGAAAGGACTTCCTCAGTTAAAAAATGGCGCAAATCACCATAAATAAGATCAAGATCACCATATCCCCAATAATCATACCCTTCTACCAATTCCGGAAATAGATAGGCATAGGCTGGTTTATATTCACATAATTTGTGTACACTGTCAATAACAATATCAAAATCAAATTTTCTCTTAACTCTCTTTTGAACTTCCGCAAAAGTATTCTTTACTTTGCGTACATTAGGTGGATAATTATATTTGCTTCCATTATCCGTTATGATAACCCAATTGATGGTTTTATTATATTTACAAGAATTTAAAAACAATTGAAAATAATCTGGAAAATTTCCAAAATACGGAATTATGATAACAATACTTTTCATTTATCAACCTCTTCTTTTATATATCCATCCAATTAAACTTTCGGTAAAACTAATTCCAAAACACAAAAGACAAATATAAATCATCTTCTCTCTATTTCTTGAGTAATATCGCAGTATGTATTTATTTTGATTTATGAACGAGTAATATTTTTTGCGTTCATGCTTGTCTATTTGAGTAATAGCTATAAGAAACATCGAAAAATTTTTTGCCAAAAAATAGTTAAAAGCAATCTGATAATCCTCATTCATACTCTTCTGAATCTCAATACATCTTTTATAATTATCTCTTACATCTTGAATATTTTTATTGCTTAAAGTTTTTGTAATACTTCCTTCTCTTTGTCTGTAAGAATATGGTGCCTCTGATAAAACACAACAAGATTTTGCGGTCGAGAAAACCTTACTACACCACTCCATGTCTTCACTATATACATTTTTTCTGAAGCTAATCTCATTATTTGTCAATAAACTTCTTTTTATCACCTTATCCCAAGCACATATGTCAAATGCATCTTTACGGACCAAATCACAAATATCTGTTGCATTACATGTGGGAATACGCGTATCGATTATTTTTTGATTTAAAATTTTATTATAACCAAACACAATTAAATCCACATCTTTACTTAAAATCCGCTCGTGTATTTTTTTCAGAAAGTAAGTGTCATTCCAATAATCATCCGAATCAAGGAACATAACATATTTTCCACCAGCTAATTCTAATCCAACATTTCTCGCATCTGACAGACCTCCATTCTTTTTATGTATAACTTTAATATTTTCATTTTTGCCATACATATCACAAATACTACCAGTGTTATCTGTTGCTCCATCATCTACGAGAATTATTTCATAATTTTTATAGGTCTGGTTTAAAACAGACGTTATACACTGATCGATGTATGTCTCAACATTGTATGCTGGAATAATAATTGATATTAATGGTTCCAAAATCATCGAATGCAATCCTTCCTCAAATTGTAAATTTACTAAACTTTTAAATAAAGGATAGTTTCTTCCACAACTTTTCTCTTGTCAAAATTCTCTTCCATATGTTTTCTTCCTGCCAAACCCATTTCTTTACGTTCTTCTGAAAGCAAGCAAAATTTCTTCAACACCTTATAAAGATTTTTAATATTTCTTCGCTCCACAAGATAACCGGATACTCCATCATCCACAGTTTCCATGCATCCAGGGATACGAGAAGTTATGACTGGCCTTCCACTAGCAGCGCTTTCAAGATTTGTATTCGCCATTCCCTCATGCCATGAGGGAAGAACAAAGCAATGGCATTGCTTAATAAAGGGTTTTACATCTTTTTGATACCCATAGTAATGCAACCACCCCTCATTTTCGTATTGCATGATCAACTCTTTATAATTCTCCTCTGATTCACCTAATACGTCAAGGCAACAATCTATTCCATCATCAATTAGTCTTCTCATTGCCTCAAACAACTCTTCAATTCCTTTTTCTTTCATAATACGCCCCATAAAAAGAAAATGGATTTTCTGCTCTGTTGGATATTCCATTACCTGATATTCATCTAAATTAACACCAGCACCATTTAGTTTATGAGTTCTTTCTTCATTCACAATGTGTTCTTTAATAAAAAATTGTTTATTCTCCTCATTTTCGAAAAAAACAATCTTTGCCTTTTTGCAAGCGATACAATACATTTTAATTACTAACGTTTTTAATATGCCATCTTTTTCAAATGCTGTTCCCAGTCCTGTTATATTCATTGCATATGGAACTTTTAATAGTCTGCAAATCATTCCTCCGTATACATTAGGTTTAATGGTATATGTGATTACTAAATCAGGCATATATTTCTTAACCATTCTGAAATATGCAATTAATATTTTCGCATCTTTAAAAGGATTTATCCCTCTTCTTTCTATTGGAGTATCAATAAATTCACACCCCATATTACACAAATCATCTACAAACCCACCATATGGCAAAGAAATATATACTGTATTCTTCTTAAGAAGTTCCCCAATAAGTTCTTTTCGAAATTTGTATAAACCAACATCATTATTTGCTAATATTAATATCCGCAACTTTCCTTCTCCTTGTGTAACTCTATAGCCGGAACTCCTATATATGTTCCTTTCTTCTTTATATCACTTATTACGACTGCACCAACGCCGATCATACACACTTCACATATCTCAATATTGTTACTCACTGTAGCTCCTGCACCGATCCAAGTTCCATTTCCAATGATTACAGTGCCTGCAACATGTGCTCCTACCGAAACATGTACAAAGTCTCCAATATTACAATCATGGTCAACAGATGCACCAGTATTTATGATACATCCCTCTCCAATATTTGTATCAGAGTTAATTATTGCACCTGCCATAATCACGGTACCTTTTCCAATCGTAACTCTTCTGCTGATTACCGATTGAGGATGAATCAAAGTGGTCAGTCTGTCTTCTCCTACTTTTTGTTGCATTTTCTTGCGAATAGAGGCATTCCCTATCGCAACAATAATATCATAATCTGGATATTTTGCTGCATCTTCTGATGTTCCAACAACTGGAAATCCAGCACATTCTTTTAATTCAGGATTATCATCCAGAAATACTATTTCTTCATATCCGTTTTTGACAGCAATATCAGCAATCACTTTTCCATGACCACTTGCACCTATGATAGCTAATCTTTTCATTTATTTGTTTCCCATAAACTCTTCCATTGTCGCTGATGTATCTGACGAAATTCCTTCTTTTTTCACTACAGTTTTTACTGTATCCAAAATAACCTTAATATCCGTTTTCATCGAAACATGATTCACATACCATACATCCATTGCGAACTTTTCTTCCCATGACACTGCGTTTCTTCCATGTGCCTGCGCATACCCTGTAAGTCCCGGTCTGACATCATGCCTGTGATGCTGTTCTTCATTATATCTCGGCAAATACTGTACTAATAATGGTCTCGGACCAATAAGGCTCATATCACCTTTCAGAATATTGAAAATCTCTGGCAATTCATCCAAAGAGGTTGCCCGAAGAGCTTTTCCAAACTTTGTTAATCGAATCTCATCCGATAACAAGTTCCCGTTTTCATCCCGCGCATCCGTCATTGTACGAAACTTATACATATTGAAAATTCTTTCGTTTTTTCCCGGTCTTTGTTGTTTAAACAGTACTGGAGAACCAAGTTTTACACGAACCAGTACCGCTAAAATTATATATAACCACCAGAATATTGCCAGAACAACCAATGAACACACAATGTCTACCAATCGTTTTACATATTTTTCATAAAATCCCTGTTTATGTTGCATTACTATCTCCTGCCTATGCAAAGCATTCTCTGATCACTTCAATAATTCGATCCTGCTGCTCCACTGTCATTTTATTATCACTCGGCAGACACAATCCTCTCTGAAAGATATCCATCCCCACATCCAGCGGCATTCCATCTTTTCCAAGAGTTCCACCACTGATATAGGCATTGGTTTTCGCTCTTCCGTTTCCTTCCCGTGTCACAAAACCATTCATGCGATAGATTGGCTGCATATGCATCGGTTTCCATATCGGCCGTCCCTCTGCATTGATACTCGCGATAGCTTCCAGAATTTCCGTTGGACAGCTTTTTTCTGGCTCTCCGATATAGAGAGCTTCCTGTTCACCACGTACCTGCTTACACATTGCGTCGGGTTCAATGATCATACAACTGAGCCAGAAATTCGGTTCACTATTTGTTCCATCATATGGATTCATATGTACTGGAAGCCCCTTCAGTCCGTCTTTATACCTTTCGTAAATTGCTTTCTTCTGTGCAATATGTTCTTTCAGATAAGGGAACTGTCCTCTTACCACGCCTGCGATCACATTGCTCATGCGGTAATTGTATCCCAGTTCCTCATGTTGATACCACGGAGCATTTTCTCTGGACTGCGTGGACCATTTCCGTACTTTCTTTGCCGCTTCTTCATCATCGGTAAGGAGCATTCCTCCGGCAGATCCGGTTATGATCTTGTTTCCATTAAATGAGATTGCATTAAAATCACCAAATTGTCCCGTCTGCTTTCCTTTATAAGTCGCACCAAGTGATTCTGCTGCATCCTCGATCAAAATCGCATTGTGTTTTTCACATACATTTCGGATTTCATCCACTTTTCCCGGTGTACCGTATAGATGTGCTGTAACAACCACTTTCACTTCCGGATAAAGTACAAATGCTTTTTCCAATGCCACTGGATCCATATTCCAGGTATCATATTCCGTATCGATAAATATCGGAATTCCACCTTCATAGACAACCGGATTCACCGTTGCATCAAATGTCATATCGGAACAGAATACTTTATCTCCCGGTTTTACTCCTGCCAGTTTAACTGCCATATGAAGTGCTGCAGTTCCTGCTGACAAGGCGACTGCATATTTACATTCTACCTTTTCACAGGCTAATCGCTCCACTTCATTGATATTTGCACCAACCGTTGACATCCAGTTGGTTTCATAGGCTTCTTTTATATATTCCAGTTCCGGTCCATGCATGGTGGGGGAACTGAGCCATACTTTATTTTCAAATGCTTCTCTTTCTTTTGTGAAGTCAAACATTTGTTTTCCTCTTTTCTCTTCTGAAAATTATTATTTAAACTCTACTTCTAAACTAAAGTATTATATCACACTTTGTCTTATATATCTACTTTCTTTCTGTTTTGTGGCGGATTTTATTGCAAAACTGTCCCAAAACCATTAATAAGGAGTGATTCCTTTACGATAGTATAAATCCTCGCCGTAAAGATCTCTCCGGCTTTTATCACTTTTCAATTTGCAAAATTGTATCAATCACTGTAGCAAATATATCAAAAGCATTGTACAATATATTCTTTGAATAAAATAAAAGGAGATTAAAAACATGAACTATTTAAAAATTGATATTGAAAACTATTTAGAATATTGCAGAACCCAAAAGCGTTTAGATAAAAAAACTCTAAAAGCATACCGTATTGACCTGCATCAATTTTCTGGACAAATTCTCATAACCAAATGTGCAGAAATTACTATTACTATATTAGAAACATATATTGCAAAACTTCACCAACAATATGCTCCCAAAACCGTAAAAAGAAAAATTGCTTCTTTGAAAGCATTCTTTCACTATCTCGAATATAAGGAAATAATTAACCAGAACCCTTTCAATAAATTACAGTTAAAATTTCGTGAACCACTCATACTACCCAAAACAATTCCTTTACACACCATTGAAATATTACTAAATACAATATATGATCAATACCACGCAGCCTCTAACTATTACATAAAAAAGAATTCACTCCGAGATATAGCTGTTATTGAACTGCTCTTTTCAACAGGAATCAGAATCTCTGAACTATGTACAATACCATACAGGAATATAGACCTACAAAACAATATTATTATAATCAACGGAAAAGGAGCCAAAGAACGCTTAATTCACATATGTGATAAGCATGTCATTTCCGTGCTTGCAGAATACTATTCGATATATAATTCAGAAATTCTATCATGTGAATACTTTTTCGTAAACAATATTGGAAAACGCCTGTCTGAACAATCTGTTAGGGAAATGATTAACAAATATTGTCAAATAGCAGATATCCGGCAACACATTACCCCCCATATGTTCCGACACTCTTTTGCCACATTACTTTTAGAAGAAAATGTCGACATTCGTTATATTCAATCGTTGCTTGGGCATAGTTCAATAAACGTAACAGAAATATATACACACGTTACCATGTCGAAACAAAAAGACATCCTTAAATCAAAACATCCACGTAAAGACATGAACATATCAAATCAATTATAGCAATCGCAACATTCCCAAAGATGACCTATTTTAAAACTGTTTTATCAGTTTTATAGGCAGTGAAATGCGAACGCACGTAAAACAGGAAATCGCTTGCTACGTGTGTAGATAAAAATTACACAAAAACACCTTTCCTCCTACACAGCATTGTTAAAATATTATCGGAAGAAAGGTGTTAAAGTGCAAAACAAATACATCCGATAATTTCATTCTTGAAAAAGACATATGTCAAGTTTTATAAGATCTTTTTATGGGTGATGCAACTACTTGACTATACTAAAAGGATCTAGTACTTATCTTATCACACCATTCATTGTTATATATTGTATCTAAATATCTTTCCCCTCTATCTGGAAAAATACCAACTATTTTTGTAGATTCTAGACAATTCGAATATCCTGTATATTTTTGAATAGCATAGGCTACCGCCCCACTTGACGCACCCACAATAATTCCTTTTTTTAACAATTTATTGCACTCCGATATTGCTTCTATTTCCTCAACAATCATATAGTCATCAAACTTAGCATGTATTAAATTTTGTGGAGTCAAACTAGTTCCGATACCCGAAATATGCTTCTTTTGGTTGCTTTTTTCAAAAATTTGCGATCCCACAATATCAACTGCAATAATTTTACAGTCAGGAAATTTCTCTTTTATTTTTTTAGATGTACCTGCCAAAGTTCCGCAAGTACTAACTGCAACAAATAAATAATCTATCTTTTCCATTTCATTACATAATTCCTCTCCTAAAGAAAAATATGCCTTCCAAACATATTCATTTCCATATTGGTTTGTCCAGTACGCATTCTTGTGATCAGAAACATATTCTTTTACAATATTTATTCTATCCTGAATATAATTTCCATTTTTGTCAACTTTACTGGCAACAATAACTTCTGCTCCCAATAGTTCAATAATTTTTTTATTTGACGCAGTTACATTTGGATCAACTACACATATAAAGGAATTACCTTTTATTTTACACATGCCAGCTAAAGCAATCCCAAAGTTTCCAGATGATGATTCAATAATAATTGTATCCTTTTTTATAACTCCATCACTATATGCATTTTCCATCAGATATTTTGCAGCCCTGTCTTTAACACTTCCAAACAAATTACTTCCTTCTATTTTTGCGTAATAATTTATTTTATCATTTATTTTCAGTAATGGCGTATTGCCTATCATATCTGTAATATTTTGTATTATCATATAATTCACCTCCGAAGATAATAAGAAATTATCCTCGGAGGTGAATTATATGATAATACAAATCAATAATATACATAGCACAAATTCATTATCAATTATCAAATTATTGAGTTGTGTCAAAAAATACAAAATTACAGTTATTGGTTCTGATACATATAAAATGGGAGAATGTGCTGGAAGTCTTCTTGTTGACAAATATTATCAGACCCCATCTATATCTCAAGAGACAGAATACATCAATTTCTTAAACAGTGTAAATGAAAAAGAAAACATTGATCTGCTAATACCAGCTTCCGATGCAGAAGCTGTATTACTTTCTAAATTCAGAAGTCAAATAAAAACAAAATTTTTTTCAGCTGATTACAAAACAGTAGCTCTGTTTAAGGACAAACTTAAAGCAACACAGGACTTAATGAAAAATAACATACTAGTTCCTCGTATTTGTGATAATTTGTTTAATGAAAAAAAAGTGATTTTTCGCAAAAGAAATTCTGTAAATAGTCTCGGAATATATATCGTAGACTTGCAAAAAGCTGAATATATAGAAAATCATTTTAATCCTGATTATTTTGCACAGCCTTACATAGAAGGGGACACTATAATTGTTGATGTTTTTTCTGATAAAAATGGTATTCCAAAATTAATAATCCCACGAAAAACTATTGAAATCAGAGATGGAACAGCCTTTAGAAGTCAAATTATTTATGATGAGACCGTTATTGCAATTACAAAGAAAATCTGCGATTTATATAAACTCCCCGGATTTTGTAATTTAGACTTTAAAGTTAATAATGGTAAATACTATTTTATCGAATTAAATGTACGCTTTGCCGGATCAGGAATATTCTCAATAATAGCTTCTTTCAATTATATGGAAACCTATTTAGAGCATTTTGTGCTAAATAAACCATTACGCGATATGGATTATTATATGAATTATGTCTGTTGGAATTCTATTGTAACACGTTATCTTGAAGAACTTATATATCCATACATTAGTGAATAAGCAATTTTTGCTTATTCACTAATGTTTTCAATATCGTGGTTCCAGAATGATAAGTAGATTATATACCATGGGTGTTTTATACGATTTTTTTCTTCTTTTGTTTTAGGTCCGTCTATACGTGCCCTTATATAGCGACTATGTTCTTTTAATGCATATGCTTTATTATAATAAATTTGGCTTTTTTCTATTTCACCAGATTTATTTAACACAGCATATGCATTGTAATAAAACAAAGCATGTATATGATGATCTGGCTCTAATGGAATTATATCAAGCCCCCTTTCTATTAACAGGTTAGCTTTTGTGAATTTGTCATTTTCATAACACCATGCAAGTTTAACTATAATTATTGCTAATTTGTCATATGGTATTACAGCCGTAAATTCTGATTTTTGCAATAAATCCCAAACATGATTATCATGAATTCCCTGATCCATTAATATATCCGCTTCATCAACCCATAAAACATTTCCACGTATTGAATAGTTTTTTAGTGATTTCTCAGCTTCTCTCAACATACTTAAAGCTCTACCATTTCTTCCTAATCCAGCCAATAGTTTTGCATAAGTTATTTGTGATTTTCCTCTTTGATATACATTATTATATTTATCAAACATTTTTACACTTTGCTTTGCATACTTTAAAGCTTTTTTGTTAGGCAAATAAATATTTGTCAACCTAAGAAAAACCGCATATTCATAATATGTTCTATATATAGGGGTGGTTAAAATTTTTTTGTGTATTTTTATACATTCAGAAGTTTGCCCAGTATATCTATAACTACTTAGGCAGGCTAGCATCATGTTTAATCCTATGCGTGATTCAAGAGATATTTTAGGTTTTATATTTTCAAATAATTCTACAACATTTTCATGTTGATCTAATGCGGATAGATACAATAGTTTATGTAGCAAAAGTAATTTACTTTCAAGAAATTGACCAGAATTTTCTAAAAAACATAATATCTCATAGCCATTAACATATAACTCCAATTTATAACATATTTCGAGTAATCTAAAAAGTATAGACTTATTTTTGGATATATCCTCCCTGACAATTTCATATAACTGTTTAATATAATCCCATGCATCTTCTGGAGAAATTGATATTATAATTTTACTTTCTAACTGCGGAAGTAATTTTTTTATTTCAAATGGTTCAACTTTAGAGTATAAATATAATAATCGTCTCCAGGCTTCATTACTTTCACTAATATTAGAACTTTCCAAATATCCTAAGTAAAAATTTTTTGTTCTTCCATAAACAACAGTATTAATTCGTTCGAATTCATCAATATGCTTTTCCCATTGATCAATAATGCTTGCATGTTTTAATTCATAAAAAGAATTATTTTCATCAATTAAGTTTAAGTCCAATAACTCATGTACTGCATTTGAAATATTCAATTCAGGAAAGAATATCATTTCAGCGTTTTTTCTTTTTATCTTTCCTTTATGAAAAATTATAAGACTTAACAGGGCAAGAGTTTCTTGATTGCTTATATTGTGTATAATCTGGTAAGTCCCATTCTCATTATCGCTACTTTCACATCCACAGGTATCATCAATATGCTCATATGTTACAGAATAATCTATTAATTCCCTTAAGTTTCCCAAAGAAACCTCCTCATAATGATTTATAACATTTATATTAAATGCTATATCATTAGATAAGTTTTTTACATTTCTATGAACAATATCTATAATATATGTTTTGTCAATTGGCTCTAATTCGGTTTTGATGACGTTTACGCCTAATCCGGAAAAATATTCTTTCTGTTTATTAAATGTGTCCGAGTCAGGAATATGTGTAAATTCTAATATACAATAAATACTTGAATCATTATTATCTATCCAATCCTTAAAGCAATCTAATGACTGACTATCTATATTTTGAAAGTTATCTACTATTAATAAAACTTTTCTATTTCTAAAAATATAATTTATGTAATTTATCTTTATAAGAACAGAATCAACAGAAATATCATGCTTAAATTTGTCTGTCGAATACTCATTTAATCTCAAAATTTTCTTTAAAATTAGATAACATATGTTTTTTAGCAGTCCGTTCTTTGAATCCGAATCAAACAATGTTTCCAAACCAATTTCTAATCGAGTACGATTTACAGTTTTATCATTATACTCATTCAAAAAATTATCAAATGTTAGCGCATATCCATTTTCTTCTTCCAATTTTTCAAAATATTTTGTAACACCATCAAATATTTCTTGTAAATAATACCATGCAGTATCTCCACTATCATCATTACAAGGCTTTGTTTTTATTCTAATAATATCTAAATCATTTTTATCAATTTTATTATATTTTTCAATTACTTTAGTAATTAGTGAAGTTTTTCCTATAGCAGTTTCAGACCAAATATAATGAATGGTTTTTTTGCCAAAATTTTGACTTATAATTTTAACAATCTCATCAGATTCGACTTCTCTATCTACAATCACATCACTTTGCTGCCAAATGATTGTTTTCATCGTTGAATATTCCTTTCCTGTGTTGTATAGTAAACATAGGATAATTTCTTATTATCTAGTGTCCATTATATCATATAATGAATCGAAATTCATTAATTATCTAACAAATAACCATTTCTGAAAATTGCAAAGTTTAATTCTACCATCCATTTATACAGTGGAATTCTCCCCTCAACCACTCTTGCACTGGAATTTACTTTTTCAAGTCAGCGATATCACAATATAACACATATTTCTGTTTTTTAACTGCTTTCAGCCGCGTTTGTCTAATTTTGCAGAAGACAACGAAATCCGCCACAAAATGTTGTCCATTCTATAGCGGATTTCCATACACAGCACATAGGCTGCTAATTGACATTGCCTTGTATCTTTCAAATATATCTAATTGTAATTTTAAAAAATGCCTATACCGTTGACATTTTATAATCCAAATCTCCAATCAAAAAATTTCTATAGTATATGCAATTACAGGCTGATAAATCAAATAATGCAACATTATAGGAAATTTTATCAAATGTGCTAAAATATTTAACTCCATCATCCCCCAAATACTTTGCGAAATCACTGATATACTGCGTCAACAAATAATCAGGATCACTATCTAATCTGCTCATAGGCTTATTCGAAAACATAAATCCCAGATATGAACTTATAGTACTTTCCATTATAAGGTGTTCCAATGCTAATTACTAGAATCGCATTATTATATCTTGTTTCATTCTTTACAGAATAGAATCGCGGATCTGTCACTGACATTTGTGTATATCGATCCCTGTTGTATGTAAAATTTGCTTTTGTTTTAGGTTGACCATGCGGATTTTCCACCTGCATGATTTCCAAATCTGTAACCTCTACTAACGCTAGTGAATATCCAACAGTATTTACCTTTTGTTCCAATATATATGAATATTTATTTCCCAGTATCTCATCTAGATTTTCCGCTGGGTGTATTTCCAAAACATCATCTATCGAAGCCTTTCCTACATACTCTATATTTTGTGATGTATCAATCATTACATTCTCCGGTTGAATGTCATCATTACATTCTCCGACAATCAGTACATCTACAACATCCAAAAGTTCACATCTTCTGCCATTTTCATAGAATAAATCCTCATTAGCTATTGCTCCATGTGTTTCCGGATCATCACTAACTAATCTAACCCACTCACCACTATCAACATCGATACCTGCAACACATTTTCCCGAAAACTTTGAAGATTCCGTCATAATAATAATTCTTTTCTCCATAACATCCTCCCACTAAATATGAATTATATTGTCTCCCAATTCTCTGCTTAAATATTCCGCCAGTAAACGTCTATGACAACATTCCGGTGTTGGTTCTGAGCACAATAATAATACTTTTTCATATTTCTGATAATTCTTTTTAAAATCATCTGCCAATTTTCTTTTGGTAATTAGTTTATTAAATCTTGTTTCATACTCTTCCCATGATATTTCTTTTTTCTTATAAGCTTGCAAAATGTCTTTTGTCGGAGCATAAATTATATCATGCTGATAATCACACCCACATATAACCCTCAAAAAATATTTTAAATCCTTACCTTTCGTAAATCCAGCTAATTGTGATTGGTTATTTAGTCTAATATCCAACAACAATTCAATTTTATTGTCTATTATTTTTTCAAAAAATGTCTCAGCACTCTTTTGTGTAAATCCCATTGTATATATATACATAAATACTCCTTAAACCGCTGCAAATTGTTTCAAATCAATGTGATAACCAATTTCCTCATTTCTTTTTCTGTATGCCCGTGTTATATATTCGTCATCATCAGGTATGTCATTGTAATTAAATATGGATAATTGTTCTCTTTCTGGAAAATACATATCCAATAAACGCTCATCCAATTTTCTCTGATTCTGCAATGTTCCATCTGAAAGAATATGGTTAACTTCTATCCCTCTCAATTCAAATGCTCTGGCCACCAGAATAGCTCGATGACAATCAATTGGATCCTTTTCTGTACACATTAAAGCAATGTTGTTATTTTGTTCTAATCCCAAAATAACATTTTTCACCCCAATATTAAATCGTTCTGATTGTGCAACTTTTTCAAAATCCAAATATCCTTTATTATTATACAATTTCAATTCCGTTGGGCGTGCACCAAAATATTTTCCCATATAAGAATATCTTATACTGCTATTTTGTAAAAAAGCATGTACATTTTCTCTGTTAAATTGTTCTGCATACTTTGAATACGGAGTACTTCGAACATCTAAAACACAATTAATATTATGCCTTTTTAATAAGTTAATAAAATATTCTGGAGTATGTTGTGAATGCCCTACTGTAAATAATTTTCCCATCACATAACCTCCTTTAAACTAAATTATTACTTACTTATTCACTCATCTATATTATAACACATCCTCTAAATGCATTTCCAAACATTTCATGACAGATTTCGTGATTGGATACTTGCGGAAATTTAGTATATTCTCTTTCATGCAAACAGCCCATCATTTTATATTTCAACCAGACAAGTTCCATATTCTGTTGCCTCTTTTCCGTTTTCCTTCACCTACTTTATCTTCATATTCAAATTTTATATTCATATAATTAATTATATATTTTTTAGTTCTATATTGCAAGTAATATATTTCATCATTTTGCAATCTTAAAATATTTTAAGACCCAAAAAACGTATGGAATTTTCAAGAGTTGCTTCAGATAAGAAAGTGTTTTTGTCTGGTAGATACTTAACTGACCGTACATTCTTATTATTGATTACTAGCATCCACAGAAACTGGAACCATAACATCCCTATAGCTCCATCTCAGTTCCTCAATCGTTGGACAAGCCTCTGGCAAATATTTTTCAATCATATCACGTATTTCCAACATCTCTGCCTGCTCACTTTCCACAAAGTTGCCAAGCCCGAATGTTTCTTCCTGCACCAGCGGAACGCTCAATCTTCCTTGTTCACTTTTCTTACTGGCAAATCTGGAGAGACCATTTTCCAACGGATGTTGATTGTTTATGAAGAAAGTTCTATCTGTTTCAACATCTTCTGCAATATTATTATATGCAATATCTATTTCTAAGCCAATGCCTGAAAACACAAACCAGACATGCGCTTCCGTGCTTCCATCCCGTGCATTTTTCCACATTAACCGCTTTAACCGAACGATATCAGTAAAACCAAGGAGCATGCCTAAAATAACATATTCTTTTTCTGCTGATCCGGACATAAAATTCTGGATGCTCTTTCGGATGGATGCATTTTTTCTCTGGAACTCACTTGTTGACGGAATTGCCTTGATTGCATCAATGACATACAACACACGTACCGCGAAACTGACAACCATATAATATGTATGGAGTCCTGGAGCATATTGCTCAATCGACACCAGATGCTTTGTCCGGCGATATTCTTCATAATACTTTTTGCATTTTTCATAATCATCCATACGATACGCATAGTAACTCATGCGTAAGGCAATCTCATTGATAACTGGATGTTCCTGAAGAATTGGCAGGATTTGTTCTGCCTCTTCCATGAGATGTTTCATCCTGTCTTTGTATATGGGTCTTCCGTATGCATCCACATTAAGGGCAATGCACGCCTCATCTATCAAGTTAAGATTACACATGAGTTCTTCAAGTTCCAATCCATTTTCTTTATACAGATTACTTGCGTTCTCAAGCTCTTCTAACACATTCTCCCACCGGTAGGTCTGCGGGTGGTTTTTCTGCAATCTGGCTTCTTCTTTGAAACAGAAACACCGCTCATATACAGCCTCAGATGGAAGCGACTTACGAAATTTTTCCAAATCATCCAATGACTGATGCTTCATATATTCCGCTGCGTCTTCCCGCAAATCTGCATATTTTTCAACGATACCTCCGTGCAGATCTTCGAAAAATGACTGAATGTTCTTATAGCAATGGTATCTTGCTGGCATAGGCAACTGCCTAATGAGTTCTTTGTCTTTATTCAGTGCCTGCAAAACATGAACAGGATCCAGTCTTGAAGACCATACGACATGTGCCACTGAAGCTTCAAACATACAACGATTCCTGTCCGGCATTTTTCTTTGTCCAATACACGTCAGCATATCCTGCACATTTTTCTCCAGTCTGGAACGTTCCGCACCTGTCTGGCGTAACATTTCCAGCTCTACATAGCGATAAGCAATATAATCCTGTGGGTTTTTCATGTCAAGATGTTCTTTTAATATTTCCAGTTCTGGTTTCCATTCTTCATATGATATATGCTGATGCAACCGCGTCTTATTAAATACATAATTATAGTACAAAATCGTCCACAATTCTGACTTTTGTAAATCGTTCTCCTCGCAAAAGAGTATCGCTTTCTCAAAAGCATCCTCTGCATCCTTATAGGCTTTGGTCAGTACATAGGCCAATCCACGGTTAATCAGAATCTGGCTTCGTATCGTGATATCCGTTTCTTCATTGCATAATGCCTCTGCCTTCCGTATTTGTTCATTTGCCTGTTCTATATGTCCGGTTCTCTGATATTGGATAAAGTAAAGCAGGTGGTTGAACGCTGTATCTTTTTCCCCTGCTTCTGCCCGTCTTCTCATTTCCAGTTCATTTGCATGAAAACTCCCCATCTGCGTCCGCAAAAACATTTTATACCGCTCATAGGTTTCCTTTTGTTTCTTCGTCATCTTTGATGGCAGCAATTTTTCCAGACGTTTCCATGCCTCTATTAAGTTATAGTCATAATTCTCCGGTTGCGCATACAAGCAGCTTACTTTCAATTCCCTGCGCATGGTCCAATAGATATGTATGCAACGATACGCCAGTATAATCATAATTCCAAGAATCAGACACCAGATTCCATACAGACTCTTCAAAAATTCTTTAGCTTCCGGCTTCGTTTCTCTACATAATACCTGCATTCCAAATCCAAGCACGGAAAAGAAATATACTCCTGCTATCTCACTTATAACTGTTCCAAGCATATATCTTGGCATCTGTAACCAATTCTTGTTTGTGAAGCAGATAATTCCAATTGCTAACATCATTAAAATTGTCGGAATATACAAATTTGTTCCACCAAAAGTCTGATCCACTAATGCAAGCCATAAATCAATCATTTACCTTCTCCTCCCTGTACTTCTTTTAAATCGTACACTTTATTATACCATTTACGAATAGAGCATGCAGTAAAATTAAAGAGAGCAGCCGCTCCGACTGCTCCCCATTCTATTTCTAATTATTTGCTTTTTTCCACCTGATACGAAGGCACTAACCGTTTCACTACCAGCTTCATCTGTGGATCATCTTCATACGCCGTCTTCTTCAGATCTTTCAAATGTTCAAAAAACTCTTCCCTGTCAAATTCAATCGGTTTTCCGATAAAAATCAGATCATTCTCTGTTTTCTGAAGTCCTTCCTCTTCTTTCAGACACTCTTCAAACATCTTTTCCCCCGGTCGAAGCCCTGTGTACACAATCGGGATATCCACATCCGGTTCAAATCCGGATAACTTAATCAGATTTCTTGCCATATCATCGATCTTTACCGGCTCTCCCATATCCAGCACAAAGATTTCTCCGCCCTTTGCGTAAGCACCTGCCTGTAAGACAAGCGATACTGCTTCCGGAATCGTCATAAAATAACGAATAATATTCTTATCGGTAACGGTAACCGGTCCGCCCTCTGCGATCTGCTTTTTGAAAAGAGGAATCACACTTCCGTTACTTCCCAGTACATTTCCGAAGCGAACCGCTACATAATTGGTTTTCGGAAAACGATGCTGCATTCCCTGAATAATCATCTCACAGATACGTTTGGACGCTCCCATGATATTGGTCGGATTTACGGCTTTATCCGTAGAAATCAATACCATGCGCTCCGTTCCGTTTCTTCCTGCTGCCATAGCCACATTATAAGTACCGAATACATTGTTTTTGATTGCCTCATTCGGACTGTCCTCCATGAGTGGCACATGCTTATGTGCAGCTGCATGAAAAACAATCGCCGGTTTATAATCCGAAAATACGGTATCCACACGATGGGTATTTCTCACAGATCCAATCAGCACAACCAGATTCAGATTCGGAAATTTCTTTCTTAACTCCTGTTGAAGGTCATACGTGGTATTTTCATAAATATCAAATATCACCAGCTGCGAAGGATGATGTGCCGCGATCTGGCGGCAGAGTTCACTTCCGATGGAACCACCGCCACCGGTTACAAGTACAACCTTTCCCGCAATGTATCCCATGACCTCATCCAGATTTGTCTTCACCGGCTCCCGTCCCAGTAAATCTTCGATTTCCACCTCACGGAAATTTGAGACACTTACTTCGTCATTCACAATCTGCGCCATACTAGGCAGAATCTTAATCTTGCACCCTGTGTTTTTACACAATTCCAAGATCTTTTTCTTTCGATCTCCCGGCAGATTCGGGATGGCAATAAAGATTTCCTGCACTTCGTATTTTTCTGCTGCCCAGGGAATCTTGCTGTCATTTCCCACAATCGGAGCTCCCAGAATGGTGCTTCCAATCTTATTCTTATCTGCATCAATCACGCATACCACACGATTGCGGATCAGCGGACTGTTCTCCATATTTTTTATCAGGAAATTAGCACTGTCTCCTGCTCCAATCACCATGGTAGCAATGGCATGTCTGGATGCGTCTCCCAGATAACTGTGTCGTATGATACGCAGTCCCCGGTATACAAAACGGCTTCCGGACACCAGCGCCAGCAAAAAGAAAAAATACAAAATATAATAAGAACGCGGCATATTCCATTGGAACATATGCATCCCCAGACTCTGTATTGCAGCACTGAGCAGACACGCAATCACTACATTTAACAGTTCCTGCACACTCGCGTATTCCCACAGACTATTATACAGATGCATAATAAAAAATATCACGATGGTTACAATCATATTTACCCAGAAATATTGCAATGCTGTCTCTAAAAAAGGAATTCCCTGCTCACTCTTTAAGCTGAAATCAAAACGAGTCCAGATAGAAAGGATTTCCGCCAGAAAGATTGCCAATATATCGTAAATTACCAACAATACGATTCGTATATATTTTGCCGTTTCCCCCCGAAACCGGTTTTTCATTTGTTGCATGCCAAAATTACTCCCTATAATGTGCTCATTTTCATGACTTGTTTGATTTTCTCTGTTTTCTTGACTGTTTCTTTCCGGACTGCTTCTTTGCAGAAGTTTCTGTTGTCACTGCTTTTTCCGTTTTAAGGTCGTTCTGTTCCACAACAACATCATTTTTCTCAGAAATCGGTTCCTTTGCGAAAAGATTTTCTTTCTTAACCAGCATCCGGTTCACTGCAAGTCCCAGGCCAAGCATGCCCCAGAATACCGGAGCGGTACATACATTGGAATCATTTGCGATACCTGCAATCATGTACACCAGCACTGCCGCAAATAATCCAAATCCAACCCAGCTGATACTCTCGTGCAGATCCACTCTGCGGTAAATGCGTATCGACTGTACCAGATACCAGAACAAAAATACCAGAAGTGCCAATGTACCGATCAGTCCGGTTTCCACCCACTGCTGCAAATACCAGCAATGAGCTTTTACGTCATAGCTGTTTGCACCGTATGAATAATTCTGGCTGATATAATCTGCCTGTGGCACTTCAAACATATAAGAATTAGCACCAGATCCCATCAATACATGTTTGCCCAAAACCGGGATTGTCTTATTCCAGATATGGCCCCTTCCACTCATTGCATCATCCAAAAATACTTTTGAAACCTTCGGATTCTCAAACTTCACTAATTTCCCTGCAGGATTCAGATACTCATACCCATTCTCGTCGGTATTTATGAAGTTCCACTGCACACCATCAATCGTTGCACAAATTCCGGGTAGGTTATCTCCAAAAGATACCGGTTGCAGCTGCACTCCAGAAAAACGGCTGTCATCCATCGTTGTCACCTGGTTATCTGCATCCACAATCGTCTGACTTAACTCGTTTCCATCCGAATCTTTGCAGCTGATCTGTGTTGTTCCGTCCTCTCCCACAGTATAAGAGACACTCAGTTTATTTCCATGAATGTCAAGCACAACATCATCCGTATTGGTTTCTACTCCGTCTAAGGCATATCTGTCACTCATCCGATATGTACCGACAATTGTATTTTTTATACTTTCACCTGCTGAGGTGGTATATCCAAGTACGATTGCTGCTATAATCCCAATTACCACTACAACAGCACCCACAACAAACAGTTTTTTCTTCCGGCTCAAAAGCACAAGTATAAGTACCACTGCTGCCAATGCAAGAGCCATCCATCCACTCGCACTGCCGCTTCCTTTCAGACAGATGGCACAGCATACTGCAGCTACTGCCAGCACTATCCGATGCCATATCTTTTTTGACGCAATAAACAGGCATACCGCCAACACAATGAGCATGCCAAAATAAAATGATAAAAAGTTCGGATTATATAATGTCGTATAAGAAGTTTTCGGTGCAAAATTAAACGTCAGCTCTTTTAAATTCTTCCACCATCCAGGATTTGTGATCAAATGTTTTCCAAAATTTGACTGAAAGAAGTCCAGTCCAAAATACTGAAATACGCCGATCACTGTAACAATAGCCATGCCAATGCCCGAAATTTTCAAAATGAATTCCACGTGTTTTTCTTCATTCACAAAATTATATACATAATAACACAGCAGCATATACGCAAAAACTACCCACACAGACTCAAAAAGTTCATAAGTTCCACCGGATACCCAATGCTTATGCTTTGAAAAAAGTGCTGACATCAGAACAAAAAGTCCATATACCAGCAGAAAATAAAAAGAATTTTCAAACTGCAGGGTCTCTTTCTTCACATAATGCCGATACAACAGAATTGCAGCCATCAACACTCCAATGATTACAATCGCAATCATCTTCCATGCAAAAAAGAAATCTGTCTGTGTATCTGAATTGGCCGGAAACCAGTCAAACTGCGACAGATTTGAATTATAGGAATACATATGTACAAGCAATGGCACAAACCCCATCATCAAAATGACGGGAATCATCAGCTTATTCGTCTTTTTTAAATTTCGATATCCATTCTCACTCAAAGTTTTCTCTCCTTAGTAAACAATTTTTCTAGAATATAATACCTCTAAACCTTCGTTTTTTCAACACGTAAAATATATAATAGGTAAAAACTCTTTTTTGTTACTTGTGTGATACTTAAAAATTTTACAAATAAATGTGTATGATTGACACGATAATATAAATTTTTACACACGAAAGGAAGAAAAATGAGATTACCAAACGGATACGGCGGAGTCGTAAAACTCTCCGGCAACAGAAGAAGACCCTATGCAGCACGCATCACTACGGGCTGGCACATCAATGACATCACTGGAAAGCGCATCCAGCACTACCAGATTCTGGGGTACGCTCCTACCCGGTCGGAAGCTCTGCAGATTCTGGCACGTTACAACAATTATCCCATTGATGGGGAAACTCTGAGATTAACCTTCCGGGAAATTTATCTCCGATGGTCCGAAGAAAAGTTTCCTACCATCTCCCACTCCAACATCAAAGGCTATCGGGCAGCCTATGCCACTTGTGAAAACATTGCTGATATGCCATTTCACAATTTGAGACTCAATGATTTACAGCAGGTGATAGATCACTGCGGCAAGAACTATCCTACCCTGAAAAAAATTCGTGTTCTTTTTAACCAGCTCTATTCTTATGCCATGAAGCACGAAATTGTCTCAAAAGATTATTCTGCCTATGTAAATATCTCGAAATACAAAGACCGGAATCCTAATAAAAACATACGAAGCTGTTTTTCCACTTCTGAAATTGCTCTCCTGTGGAAACACAAAAACGATCCCTATTGCCAGACAGTCCTCATGCTGATATACAATGGGGTCCGTGTCTCAGAGCTTTTGGATCTGAAAAAAGAAAATGTTCATCTGTCCGAACAATATTTTGATGTTATTGACAGCAAAACCGAAAACGGCATTCGAAAAGTTCCGATTGCTGACAAAGTACTCCCCTTTTACCAGCGCTGGCTTCATGACTGTTCTGATTGTGAATATCTCATCCATACTCTGGACAGCCAACATTTTACCTATTATATGTATTACCACAATGTTTTCCAACCCCTGATGTTTCGTCTGCACATCGATCATACACCTCACTGCTGCCGGCACACCACGATTTCCCTGCTCGCCGAAGCTCATGTCGATCAGACTACCATCAAAAAAATTGTCGGTCATTCCGGCGCTATGTCCCTGACAGAACGGATTTACACGCATCTGGATGTGCCTGCGCTGGTCGAAGCCATTAATCAGATTTAATCGCTTCTTGTATGTTGCTTGCGTGTTACTTGTAGAAGTGATTTTGCCCCAAACTCTGTTTATAAATCCGGTATTTCCAATACTTCCGCGGAAAATACCATGCATATTTCCGGTTAAGGTAACTTACAAGACTTCTACAAAGAAGAGTGCTAAGACTCAGACAAAGAAACTTACTTACACACTGAAAGTTGCTAAGGTAGGCGTTGCTTTATCTGGAGATTCAGTAGTAGCAGTTGGAAGCACAACTAAGTTAACAAATACTAAGAAAAATTCTTCAAGAGCTAAGATTACTTACACATCAAGCGATGATTCTATTGCAACAGTAGCAGCTGACGGTACAGTAACTGGTGTTAAGGCTGGTAAGGTAACAATCACAGCTAAGATTACAGTTGGTAAGGATTCAGCTGAAACTACTAAGGATGTAGAAGTAAAGAATGTTATTTTAAAGTCCGCTGCTCAGAAGAAGGCTTCACAGATTGTAGCAACATTCGCTGGTGATACTTCTAAACTTGATAAGAAGGATATCACTATTACAAATACAGCTAACAATGTTGTATATCCTGTAAAGGCAATCAGCGTTGCTGCTGACAAGAAGACTGTAACTATTGACACTTTCTCTGAAATGAATGATGCCAAGGAATATTCTGTAAAGTATGACGGAACGGAAGTTAAATTTACTGCTACAGATGGCGTTGTTGCTGATGTAGCCCTTGATAAAATAACAATTGTTAAGGGATCTGCTGGTTCTGTTGTTAAGGCTCAGTTCTTAGACAAAAACAATATTGTTGTTAAAGAATTTACTCTTTCAGATGCTAAGAGTGAGGGAAGTGTTGATTACAGCTTTACTGAAAACAAAGGTTATACAGACGGTGATAAGCTTGTGTTATTAAATACTGGCGATACTGCTACTGCGGAAGTAACATATCACACATTGAAGTATGATCAGACAACAGGTGCTGAAACTGGTAAGATCACAAAGAAAATTACAGTTACAGCAGTTGAAGACGATGCAACATTATCTGACTTCAATTATACCATTAACGACAAAGCTACACTTGTTAACTGGAACAATGAAGTTAAGACAAACAATAAACTTGCATATGGTGATACTGCATACGCGTTCATTTACATCAAGAATTCTAATGGAGATGATGTAACTTCTCAGTATAAGGTTGAATCAAGCGATAACAGTGTATTACTTCTTGCAAAACAGGATCTTCAGTCATCTGGCGATTTCAAGGGATCTACTGGTGTAGAAGTTACTGGCGTGAAGGCAGGAAGCGCTTACATCAATGTATTAAATGCAGATGGAAAAGTTATTAAATCTTTACCAGTTGTTGTTCAGGATATCAGAAAACTTACAACTGTTAAGTGTGATGACATCACTGTAACAAATACAGTAGGTGTTAACAATGAAGATTCTGCAAAGTTTGAAGCATATGATCAGTATGGAAAGAAAACCGATATTTCTTCTATTGATACAACAATCGTAAGTGCTCCAAGCAAGGATACAACAAATACTAAGGGTAAGTCAGCAAATGCTTTCGTAACTCTTGTTGGACATGATAAATACCAAGTAGATGCTTCTAATTTAAAAGAGGGAACATACTCTGTTAAGATCGAAGCTTCTACAGTTGATTCTAACTGCGATAAGAATGTCAAGGTTTCACGTATCGTAAATATCAAAGTTGTATCTGTAGACACAACTAAAGATGCTGCTTCATACAAGCTTAATGTTTCAACTGCTAAGACAGATCTTGCTGTTGCATACGGAACATCTGAATCTGATATTCTTGGTAAGCAGGTAACTGCTACTGTTGATAAGTATATTAAGGGTGCTAAGGTTGAGGCTGATATTCAGGATGAGATTACAATTAAGAATCCAGACGGTACAACCGTAAGTACTAATGGTGCGATTAACTTCTATACAGCAACAAGTGGCAGTGCAATCACACTTGCAGATAATATCAAGACAGGAACTTATAAAGTTGAGGCTACTATCATCAACAATAACGGCAAGGATGTAACTTTCAGTACTACATTTGTTGTTGAGAATACTCAGAGTAAAGCTATTGCCAAGATTGATAAGAAGAATCAGTCTGGCAGCACCGCTAAAGATATTCTTACATCTGTATTAGAATACAGCTATGAGGGTGTTAAGCAGAATCTTGATATTGTAAGTGTTGATTCCAAGGAAAATGGTAATGTTATTTATATCAAGTCTGCAAAAGTTAATGTAAAGATTAATAATGTTGGCACATTACTTACTGTTGATTGTGATATTAACACAGCATTTACAAAATAATTTATTTGTCCTTAACAAGTAAATTTCACACAGGACCGGGACTTATGTTCCGGTCTTGTTTTTTAGGGAGTAGAATACTATGAGTAAAAAAAACTATGAAAAATCTGCAGGCATAGCCCTTGCTTTTGTCCTTGGAGTTATATTAATTTTTACAATAATATTTCCAATTAATGTGTCTGCAAAAACACTGGTTCATGAACAATCCATCACGGCAAACGCTTTTGATGCATATAAATATAAATTTAAAATTAATACAACTTCCGATCTTGAAATTAATCTTTATGTTCCATCGCCGGTTGGGGTTACCTACACTGTAAAAAACAGCTCCGGAAAAGTAGTTGGAAACCCTATGGTATTAACAAATTATGATGACTCATGGATATTAGATGGACGTGGATGGTATACATACAAGTACGTCGTTAATCAATTAAAAAAAGGAAGTTACTCTGTTGAGTATGTATTTGATCAGGAAACTAAATTTGATGCCAAAATTGTACAACTTTCGAATAATGTCAGTTTAAGCAGCAATAAATTATCCATCACTAAAGGATTTGTTAAAACACTTAAAGTAAACAATGGAGTTGCTACCTCCTGGACTTCAAGCAATTCTTCAGTTGCTTCTGTAAATAGGAAAGGAAAAATTACTGGTAAAAAAATTGGAACAACAACGGTTACTGCACACTTAAGTGACGGAAAATCCTTAAAATGTAAAGTCACAATCAAAGCAAATGAGTACTCAGGTAAGAAAATTACCATAGAGGATTCCGGAATCAATGAATATACAATTCGTGCATATCATGCAGCTTATCAAGCAAATGGAAATATGATTATAAAATTTAGAATTGCCAACGGTACGAATAAAAAAATCACCGCTATTCCGAAATTTCATGTTTCTGTAATCAATCAAAAAAATAAAGGAATAGCTTCTTATTCCAATAATTCTTTTAAAGTAAATGTTCCAAAACACTCTGTAAAAGAATATTCAATTACCATTAAGAAAAATTCTATTTCTGGTGGAAAGGCGGATTTAAGAAATACGAATATTGAGATTTCCGGTGAACGAGTAAAATTATAATTGGATTATAAATTTTTTCAAAAGAAAAGGGCATCGCACTAACTAGGTTAGTGCGACAGCCCCTTTTTAAAATAAACTTTTCAAATAATCAATACGGATTATTTTACTGAGAAGTATCCGGTAATGTCAGAATCTTCTACTGCGAGCCATACTGGTACATCATCTGTACCAACATTTACCCAAACAGTAACCTTTGTAACGGTGAATCCTTCACCCTTACCAATTACTGTATCCCATGAAATGTCAGTACCATCATTCTTTTTTCCTTCAACAGTGCAAACTTCAAATGTATCATGTGCATCTGTATAATCTTTAAAGTTAGTATAGGTATAATCACCATATTTTGCAACTACAGAATCAGCTAAAACAGCCTCTACTGCAGAACCAGTAGTAGCTCTTGCATCAACACTATTAGTTTTAACTACCGCTGTAGCCTTAGCCTGTGAATCCTTTACAGTAAATGTTGTTGTAATCTTTGGTGTAAATTTAGAATTATTGTTATCTACACCTTCAGCATATACAGTGTAAGTACCTGCCTCAAGATTTTTAGTAACTTCATAATTGGTTTTTCCATTATCTGTCCAAGTATCAGACTGTTCTGAAACTTTAATGCTCAATGCACCGTTTGAAACAGTGAATACTCCAGCCTTTGGAGCTTTTGCAGGAGTTGTTCCATCAACAGTGCTGAAAAGAACAGTTCCGTCTGCTTTCTTTACAACATATTTTACATTTGTAAGGCTATAAAGATCAGTGTTATCTGCAGAACCAATAATTTCTGCAGTTACAACCTTATCATCCTTGTTATCCTTATCAGCCTTGATATCAACATTATCATTTGTGATATTTAACTTCCAAGAATCAGCATTTGCAGTTGTAGTATTCTTAACAGATACAGAAATTGTTCTAGCAACAACTTCTTTGCCATCTTTATTCTTATAAGAAATCTTAAATGTGTAATTTCCTGCTACATCACCAGTAGTAAATGTGATCTTCTTTGTATTGTTGCCAGTAAAATGATTTCCATCCGCCTTATCAGGTTTTGCTAAGCATTCTACATTGATTCTAGCTGCCTCAGCATCTGTCATATCATTACCATACTGATCCTTTAATGTAACGTTTACATCTACTGATCTTCCAATCACATTAGAAAGTGTAACACTGTATTTGTCTAATTCCAATGTAGCAACAGCCTTCTCTGCAACAACTGTAACAGCAACAGATCCAACTACTTTGTCTTCTTTCTTAATAAGAAGATATGCGGTACCTTCTTTTACACCAGTAACAGTAACAGATTTTGCATTGATATTGCTGTTAGTACCTACCATTAATGTTGTAGGATCAGAAGATACTACAGAATACTTACTGTAATCAGAAATTTCTTTTCCATCAGCATTCTTAATCATGAAGTAAGCGATCTTTGTATCTTTAGCAGCAATCTTCTTCTCATCTTTAGCCTTGTCATAAGACTTGTTACTATCATCAATTCTTACATCAAAGTTATTGATAGCAGACTGATCTACAGCAGTAATTGTAAGCTTACCAGAAGTAACATTTCCTTCTGCCTTACCATTCTGATCATACTTACCAGACTTGTAAGTGATCTCAACCGTAGCTGTATTACCAATCTTGTTCAGATATAACTTGGTTCCGTTTACATATCCATTATTTGTTGTAAGAGTGAAATCATACTTGGAAGCATCCTGCTTTCCATAAGCAGACTCATCAATAATAACACCATTGGCATCCTTAGAAACTAAACCGATTTCTGTCTCAGTTGCATAAGGAACTGTCAGAGTGTTAAGTGCAACAGAAGCCACCTTTCCGTCAGAAGCTACGAATGTCTTTGTAATTCCATCAAGAGTCACATCATAAGTAGCTGCATCTTTTGCTTCGCTGAACAAAGTTAATGTAACCTGAGAAGCATCCTTAGAATCAACTGTCACCTTGGATACAGGATAAACAACGTTTGTTGTCTCATTCTTTACTGTGAAATCAGTTGGTTTCAGGTTCTTTGTATCGCCAGTAACAGTAGCTTTAAGCTCTGTTAACTTGTTCTGTGCTACTGTAGAAAGAACATAGTTCTTTACTTCTACTTCCTGAGTAGCGGTAGCTGTATCTTTACCAATCTTAAGTGTAGCTTTGATTGTAGCCTTACCAGCCTTAACACCCTTTACAGTTCCGTCTTCAGAAACTGTTGCAATTGTATCATCACTGGATGTGTAAGTGATCTTAGCTCTTGAAGAAGCCTTCTTAGTTGTTGTTAACTTAGTTGTGCTTCCAACTGCTACTGCTGACTCTCCAGATAAAGCAACACTTGCCTTAGCAACTTTCATTGTGTAAGTAAGTTTCTTTGTCTGAGTCTTAGCATTCTTCTTTGTAGAAGTCTTGTAAGTTACCTTAACCGTAACTTTAGCGGTACCTGGCTTAACACCTGTAACCTTAATCTTCTTTGCTGCTGTCTTCTTAACTTTTGCAACAGACTTCTTGTTGCTTGTTGCAGTTACTTTAACAGACTTCCAAGACTTTGGAGTTTTAACTGTAACTGTCTTGTAGCCCTCAGAATAAACTGTGGCTTTTTTTGCGCTAAGCTTTGCTGTAGAAGCTGCCTGTGCGTTTGTAGCAGGAACTGCTGTTACAACCATAGCTGCAGCGAGAGCAAAAGCTAACACTTTTTTGCTTGATTTCATGTTTTTTCCTCTCTTTCTTTTTGACTAACTTCCATCTCTTCTACTCGTTTAACCCTGCACGTTTAAGTTCCTTCATCTTCTCTTCCAAACCGCTGCGGACGATTTTTCCAATCCAATGTTCTCGCTAATTGCCTCCACTGACCTTCCTCGGTCTTACTGTTAAGTCCATCGTCAGTTTCATCTGCAGACACACAAATCATAAATGACCAGAAACTTTCGTACATCAGACGTCGGCGTAGAGTGTGATATCAACGTTGATTGTCCAGCATCAAGATCAGCAAGCTGAGGTTCCGATGACTTATATTTCTAATATGTATCTGTAATTGTAAGGTCTGTCTGGAACAAGTTCCAGTTTCCATAGCCTCGATAGTAGTTCATCACTTGTCGTACTATTTATAGTACTCTTTTAACTACTCTACGTGACAATCATACACCAAGTATTGTATCTTTGCAACACCAAAATTACATTTTATTGAAAAAATTCTTTAATATTTTCTTAAGCATTTAAGAGTTTTTTCACTTTTTTCTATTATTAAAACTATTTCACGCGTAGTTCGAGTGAAACTACGCGTGAAGATAAACAATTCTATTTAAAGTAAGCAACTCCGGATTCGAAGATCTTCATATCCTGCTCTCCGTAGATGTTCATGGCAACGGCCTCACCGCGGCGCTCGCTGTGTGCCATTTTTCCAAGTACACGTCCATCCGGACTGGTGATACCCTCGATCGCCATGTACGAACCATTGACATTCCACTCTTCATCCATGGTTGGCTCGCCGGCTTCATTGACATACTGGGTGGCAACCTGTCCGTTTGCAAAAAGCTTGTCCAGCCATTCCTTCGGAGCTACGAAACGTCCCTCTCCATGGGATGCCGGGTTGCAGTATGTTGCACCAAGCTTTGCCTGCTGCAGCCATGGGGATTTGTTTGTCACAACCTTGGTATATACCATCTTGCTGATGTGGCGGTTGATGGTGTTGTAGGTCAGTGTCGGGGAATCCGCACTCTGTGCCTGGATCTGTCCGTAAGGAACAAGTCCCAGTTTGATCAGCGCCTGGAATCCGTTGCAGATACCAAGTGCCAGTCCGTCACGTTCTGACAGCAGTTTGTTGACTGCCTCTGTCATCTTTGCATTCCGGAATGCTGTTGCAAAGAACTTTGCAGATCCTTCCGGCTCATCTCCTGCGGAGAATCCACCCGGGAACATGATGATCTGTGACTGATTGATTGCCTTGACAAATTCATCGACAGAATCACGGATGTCTGCTGCACTCAGATTCTTGAATACTTTTACAATTGTATTGGCACCTGCACGCTCAAACGCTTTCGCACTGTCGTACTCGCAGTTTGTTCCAGGAAATACCGGAATAAATACGGTTGGTTTTGCGACTTTGTTTTTGCATACATAAATATTCTTTGTATCGTATACGTCACTCTGTACTTTTTCTTTATCCTTGGTTGCGCGGGTTGGGAATACACGCTCGAGTGTTCCCTGCCATGCATCGAGTGCTTCATCCATGGAAAGTTCCATGTCTTTGTATACGAATTTCTGTGCGTCGTTCACTTCTCCGATAACGATTGCGGATGCTTCTTTTATAATAGGAAGAAACTCTTCTTTTACTTCTGCAACAATATTACCAAATCCCGGCGCAAATAAGGTTTCTGCAGTCACATCATCGGCGATGGTTACACCTAATTTGTTACCGAATGCCATCTTGCTGACTGCTGCTGCCAGACCTTTTCCGTCCAGTGCATAGGCACTGCGGATTGCTCCCTTGCCGATCAGCTCATGAATCTTGTCATACAGTTTCATCACCTGCTCATATACCGGCAGATCATACGCGTTCTTTTCGATCGTAAAGAGTACCAGCTTATCTCCTGCTTCTTTCAGTTCCGGTGTGATGACATCTTTTTCTCTTGCCACATCGACTGCAAAAGAAACCAGTGTCGGAGGCACGTCAATATCGTTAAAGGTTCCGGACATGGAATCTTTTCCACCGATGGATGGCAGACCAAAACCGATCTGTGCATCAAATGCACCGAGCAGTGCTGCAAACGGCTGACTCCATCTCTTTGGATCTTCACTCATTCTGCGGAAATACTCCTGGAAGGTGAAGCGTACTTTCTTGTAGTCACCACCGGCGGTCACGATACGGGAAAGGGATTCCAGTACGGCATATACCGATCCGTGGTATGGACTCCAGGAGGATAAGTACGGATCAAATCCGTAGGACATCATGGTTACGGTATCGCATTTTCCTTTCAGAACGGGAAGTTTGGCAACCATGCTCTGTGTCTCGGTCAGCTGATAGCGGCCGCCGTATGGCATGTAGACACTTCCCGCACCGATGGAACCGTCAAACATCTCGACAAGTCCCTTCTGGGAACATACATTAAGATCCGCAAGCATGGCAAGCCATGCTGATTTGTTGTCGTTTTTCTGTAATGCATCTGCAACTTTCGGAAGTTCGATCTTTTTAAAGAAGTTGTCTTCCTCTTTTGGCATCTCGACTTCGACATCTGCTTCCTGATGCGCACCGTTGGTATCGAGGAATGCACGGGAAATATTGACAATGTCTTTTCCTCTCCACTCTAAGATCAGTCTCGGCTCCTCGGTAACAACTGCCACCTCGGTTGCTTCAAGGTTTTCTTCTTTTGCATAGGCAAGGAACTGCTCGACATCCTGCGGAGCGACAACCACTGCCATACGCTCCTGGGACTCGGAGATTGCAATCTCCGTTCCATCCAGACCAGCATATTTCTTCGGTACTTTATCCAGATTCACGCGCAGTCCGTCTGCAAGCTCACCGATGGCTACCGATACACCGCCGGCACCGAAATCGTTACATTTTTTGATAATATGGCTGACTTCTTCTCTGCGGAACAGGCGCTGCAGTTTACGCTCAGTCGGTGCATTACCTTTCTGTACCTCGGCACCACATACAGACGTAGACTGTGTGTTATGTGCCTTGGAAGATCCGGTTGCTCCACCGATACCGTCACGTCCGGTACGTCCGCCCAGAAGGATAATCTTATCTCCCGGATCAGAGGTCAGTCTCTGTACGGCACGTCTCGGTGCGGCGCCCATGACAGCACCAATCTCCATACGTTTTGCTACATAATCCGGATGGTAAACTTCTTTGACATATCCGGTTGCCAGTCCGATCTGGTTTCCATAAGAGCTGTAACCTCTGGCTGCCTCGCGCACGATCTTCTTCTGTGGCAGCTTACCCTCAATCGTATCTTTTACGGATACGGTTGGATCTGCGGCTCCGGTCACACGCATTGCCTGATACACATAAGTTCTTCCGGAAAGCGGATCACGGATGGCTCCGCCTAAACAGGTAGCAGCACCACCGAACGGCTCAATCTCGGTCGGATGGTTATGTGTCTCATTCTTAAAGTTTACAAGCCACTCCTCTGTCTTTCCATCTACTTCCACCGGTACCACAATGGAACATGCATTGATCTCGTCAGATTCTTCCTGATCTGCAAGTTTTCCTTCTTTTTTCAGACGTTTCATGGCAAGCAGTGCCAGATCCATCAGGCAGACAAACTTGTCATCGCGTCCCGCATACAGTTTCTTGTGGGTATCCAGATATTCTTCGTAAGTCTTTTTGATTGGTGCCTGGTAAAATCCTTCATCAAACTTCACATTTTTCAGTTCTGTCGAGAAGGTGGTATGACGGCAATGGTCACTCCAGTAAGTATCAAGCACGCGGATCTCTGTCACGGACGGATTCCGCTTCTCGGTATTTTTGAAGTAATTCTGGATATGTAAGAAATCCTTAAAGGTCATGGCAAGATTTAAAGAGCTGTACAGTTCCTTTAAGTGTGCTTCTGCCATGTCGATAAATCCGTCGAAAACTGCCACGTCTGCCGGCTCATCGAACTTCTGTACGAGGGTATCCGGCTTGTCCATACCGGTCTCACGGGAATCTACCGGATTGATACAATACTTTTTGATCGCCTCTAACTCATCCTCTGTGATGTCACCCTTGATCACATAGGTCGTCGCGCTGCGGATGATCGGCTCCTCATCCTCATTTAAAAGCTTCACGCACTGCTCTGCGGAATCCGCTCTCTGGTCGAACTGTCCCGGCAGGAATTCTACGGAAAATACGTTTCCGCCTTCTGCGTCAAAGTTCTCCTCATAAATATCATCCACTGGCGGCTCGGAAAATACCGTCTGCAATGCCTTCTGGTAAGTGGCATCCGATACATTTTCCACATCATAACGGATCAGAACACGCACCTGATCTGCAGCGATTCCGAGATAATGCTTTACCTCATGTTTTAATTCTTTTGCCTTTACGGCAAAATCCGGTTTCTTTTCTACGTACACACGACGTACATTGCCCATTGGATTTACCTCCTTCTTTTGCGAAACGGAATGCCCCCTGCATTTGGGGGCATTCTATTGATCTTTATGTTATTGTATCATGGGTTGACAATTAAGTAAAATTAATATCGCTTACGATATCTATTACCTGTTCTTATGAAATTACTGTACGGTAATTGCACTGTCCGTTACAACGCCCGGAGTGTCCGGTTCCGGCTGATCCGGCTGATCGGTACCCGGGTTTGGATTTACAAAATTAATCTTTACTTTCAGCTTTCTGGATTTATTTCCTGCCGTATCTTTGACATATACGGTCACACTGTAAGTTCCGTACTTTTTGTTTTTCATGGCAGTAACTGCTTTCTGTACTTCCTGGGTATTTACGAAAACATATTTTGAAGCAAGTTTCTTCCCCAGATCCTTTGCCACTACATCTGCCTTAATTGCAGAAACCAGTTTTTCTTTGGAAACGGCTTTATTGTAGGTCAGTGTCTTTCGCTTCAGGCTGATGGATGGTGCTTTCGTATCTTTTACGGTAATTATGATGCTCTTTTTTGTCTTGCTTCCTTTGGCATCTTTTGCGGTGTATGTAATCTTATATTTTCCGGTCTTTGCCGCATTGACTTTTCCGGAAACGGTAAATTTAAGGGTCTTTCCTCTGTAATCAGAAGCTTTCACTCCCTTTTTGAGGTCTACTTTACGATTGGTTCTCTCGATGGTTTTATTCGCAATTCCCTTAATCGTCGGGCGAAGTTTCATCCATGGATTTCTCGGATCCGGATCGGTCGGATCCCATCCGCGGTACGGACTGTTTACATCAATACGGATCGGGGTAGGTTTGCCCAGCGGTCCCGGATCTTTGCTGTCATAGATGGTTACTTTGGTTCCTACCGGGCAGTTGTCATAGATCCACTTGGCATCTTCCACATTCAGACGGACACATCCGTGGGATGCCGTCTGTCCCAGACGGTTATAAGAATTGTATGCCAGCCTGCTCGGGTCCTGTGAACTGTAAAACACAGAGTGGAACAGCACACCACCGTGAATACGGCTGCAATACTGTCCGTACACACCGCCCATAAGTGTATGCCAGCGGTATTTTGCCGGAATCGAAAATGTTCCTGTCGGGGTGGCATTGTTGACACCGACCGAGCAGGCAAATGCTTTGACCGGTTTGGTATATTTGCCTTTGGAATCAAGTGCATATACGGTCACACAGTTCTGCTGACGATTGATTTTAATGTAATATGGCAGTTTTGCTGCCTGAGTTGTAACGGGTGTTCCTGCGAACACAAGCAGCATGAGTGCCGCCATCAATCCGCATAAGGTTTTCAAAATTCCCTTTTTCATGATAATCTCCTTTTCTCTCCTTTGTGAAAGGTATATAATATATCCTATACTATACTATACTATACTACTGAGGATATGATCGATGGATATCAATTATGAATTATACAAGGTTTTCTATTATGTTGCAAGCTCTCTCTCATTTTCGGATGCAAGTAAGAAGCTTTTTATTTCCCAGTCAGCGGTAAGCCAGTCTATCAAAACACTGGAACGCAAGCTGGGACAGCCGCTTTTTATCCGCAGCACAAAAAAAGTGCAGCTGACTCCTGCCGGTGCTCTGCTGCTAAAACATGTGGAACCTGCCATGAATCTGATCTCACGCGGCGAAAGCCAGCTTTTAGAATCCGGCTCTCTTGGTTTAGGACAGCTGCATATCGGTGCCAGCGACACGATCTGCCGCTATTTTCTTCTGCCGTATCTGCAGAAATTCCATCGGAAATTCCCGGATGTTCCGATTAAAATCACCAATGCCAGCTCGATGGGCTGTGTAGACCTGTTAGAGCAGCGCCGGGTAGATCTGATTATCACAAATTTTCCAAACCCGCATCTGAATCCTTCCTATATTCAGAAAACGGTTGGCTCTTTCTCGGATGTGTTCGTCGCCAATCCGGCATATTTTGATCTGGCGGACCGCATCGTTCCTTTCTCGGAGCTTGGCACCTATCCGCTCATGATGTTAGACCGCAAGAGCACAACGAGTGAGTTTCTGCACCACATTTTCCTGCAGCATCAGCTGGAACTGCTGCCTCAGGTAGAGCTCAGCAGCAACGATCTGCTCATTGACATGGCCCGCATCGGTCTTGGAATTGCTTTTATCCCGGATTTTTGTCTGAAACACAAGCCGGAGGATCTCTTTCTCGTCCGCACGCAGGAAACGATCCCGCAGCGGCAGCTGGTGGCTTCGTTAAACCCTACCCTTCCGGTTTCTGCCTCCACCGAAGAGTTTTTAAAGCTCCTCCCGGACGTCTGACCAGAACCGGCTCACTTCTTCCCGCAGCTGCGGCAGACCACAGACGCTTCTCTTTTCCCATTCTCTCGGAAAAAGCGCTCCGTATTCGCGCTGCAGGAAACGTTCATCCAGCAGAAGGATCACGCCGCGGTCCTCGCTGGTCCGGATCACGCGCCCTGCTGCCTGCAGGACTTTGTTCATTCCCGGATAGCGGAACGCATAGTCAAATCCGGACAATCCCCGCTCATCATAATAATTCTTTAAAATTTCACGTTCATCGCTGACCTGCGGAAGTCCGGTTCCCACGATGATGGCACCGATCAGCCGGTCGTTTTTCAGATCAATGCCTTCCCCGAAAATTCCACCCATCACACAGAACGCAACGAGTGTCCCCTGGCGCTCTTTTTCAAATTCTTCCAAAAACGCTTCTCTTTCGTGTTCTTTCATATTACTATGCTGCATCAGAATCTCGCACGAATCGGCCGCCTTCCCGGCAAAGACCTCATATACATCCTGCATCAGCCGGTAAGACGGGAAAAACACCATGTAATTTCCCTGCTGTGCTTCTGTGACTGCACCGATATAGTCCGCGATTTTTTCGTATTCTTTTCTGTTCCTCCGCGTATATTTTGTGCTCACATCCCGGCCAAATGCGAGAAGTCTCTGTGTCTGGGCAAACGTACTCTGCGCATAAATGGCATAGTTATCCTCGTCCGTGGAAAGTAGCCGCTTGTAGTATCCGATCGGCAGGAGCGTTGCGGAGAAAAAGATCGTGGAATTGCTTTTATCGATGCATTTCTGCAGATTGACCGACGGATCTACGCAAAAGAGCCGGATCCGGAACTGACCTTCCTCCGTCATCTGGCTGTAGATCACGTAATGGTCATCCACCAGATCATAGATATTCAGGAAATTGCGCAGCGCAAAGTAAAAATCCAGCACCGTTTTCTTCTCCGGAAATTCCCGCGGTTTTTCCAAAAATTCATCCATCTGGGAGGCCAGCCGCATAAGGTGGAAGGTCAATGTTCCCACACTGTCCAGAATCTGGTAGTGCTCACACTCACGTTTCATTTCCAGCATGGCTTTGTTGCATTTGTCCAGGATACGGCAGATCGTACGGCTGTGCGCTTTCATGATCCGCTTCACTGCAAGCACGTCTTCTTTGTACAGATCGGCACTGTACATCTCCCTGCTGCGATCCACGAGGTTATGTGCCTCATCCACCAGGAACAGATAGTCTCCCTTTATCCCCTCCTGAAAAAAGCGTTTCAGATATACATTCGGATCGAATACGTAATTGTAATCACAGACAATATTGTCCGCCCAGGTTGCCACATCCAGACTCAGCTCAAACGGGCACACCTGATATTCTTTCGCCTGCGCTAAAACTTCCTCTCTGGTAAACAGATTGGATTTCTGCAAGAGATCAAACACCGCATCGTTCACCCGGTCAAAATGTCCCTTTGCATATGGACAGTTTACCGGGTTACAGTCCATCTCCTCACACAGACAGAGTTTTTCTTTTGCTGTGATCTGGATGACTTTGGCACGGTATCCCTGTTCTTCCAGCAGTGTGAACGTTTCTTTTGCCACAGTTGCTGTGATGGTCTTTGCCGTGAGATAAAAGATCCGGTCTGCCAGCCCTTCTCCCACTGCTTTTACCGCCGGAAAGATTGTGGAAATTGTTTTGCCCACACCGGTCGGTGCCTCGATAAACAGATTCTTTCCCCGCAAAATTGTACGATAAACATCTGCAACCAGCTTCTTTTGCCCTTCCCGGTACGGAAATGGAAACTCCAGTCCATGAATGCTCTCCTGCCGCTGTTTTTTCCATGCAATCTGCCAGTCCGCCCATTTCCGATAATCTTCGATCAGATGGCCAAACCACACGGTCAGTGTCTCATAATCGAAAATTTCCCGGAAATACCGAATTTCTTCCGTATCCAGATTGCAGTAGGTCATCTGCACCCCGATCCGCTCCAGACGGTTTTGTTTCGCATAGATATACGCATAGCACATTGCCTGGGCTTTATGCACGTAGACCGGCTGTTCCATTGCCGCAACGTTTCTATATACACCCTTGATCTCATCGATGAAGCTGATTTCTTCTTCCGGAGGGATTTCCGCCGCAAACTCCATCTCCGGTTGCAGCACAGACTCCGTCGCAGCCGGCAGATCCGGCTGAAATTTTCCATAGACGATTCCGTCTGCACGTCCTTCCACGACCAGTACGTAATCGTTGGCTTTCCATTCAATTTTCAGCGGTACTTCCGCCTGGTAGGAGGTGTCCATGCTTTTTTGAATTTTCCGATGGATACGGCTGCCTTCCATCATGGCCTCTGCACTCGCCAGCTTTCCGGCACGATTATCGATATCTCCTGCCCGGAAAATAAACTCTACCAGATTTCTCACAGATATATGTAATTCCTGCATGTACACTTCCTTTCTCCCGCGGGTATTTTCCTGTTGTATGAAGCGGGTTTTTATTTGTTCCATTATTTTACAATAAAAAGCCCCGCTCCGGAATACGGAGCGGGACTTAAAGTTCCATAGTCACGATATTATAATTGTATTATGCCACTGCAAATTTAGCAACTACGTTTTCGAAATTTTCATTCTTTCCACCGTAGCAAACCTGAAGATTCTTTTTTACACCAAGTCCAATCATACCAAGCAATGACTTTGCATCAATGAATGTTCTGTCGCATTTTACATCAATATCAAAATCACAACCACCTGCTGCGCGTACAAAATCCTTAACTTCATCCATATCTGATAACCGAATTACTTTAACAGTTTCATACATAATCCAACACCTCTTTCTACCTTTAAACAACATATTATTTTTATCATCCCCAAGTTTAGAAAAGATTATGCCACTTTTTTTCTCATCTGTCAAAGTTATGCAAACTTCGCATTTCTCCGGTTTTTCCTGCATAATGACGGTAATCGCGCAACCGTTTCCATCAGATTCTTACCGTTTTTTTTCGTGTATTTATATTTATACCTGCTATCTTATGCAATTTCTCCAAAAAATTGCCTTTCCAATCACCAAAACAAGCATTTTTTGATGAAAACTATTTTTATCAAAGTGGTTTCCCACTTTTTTTCAGAATATCCACATATAATTCTCCGATCGGACTGACCTTTATCCCCTTGTGCCGGATATAGCCAATCCGCATCTTTTCGCTCTCTGCCAGCGGCACTGCCGCATAATCATTTCCGTTTAATTCTTCACAGATAATCCCGGAACAGAGCGTATAACCATTCAGCCCAACCATCAGATTCAGCATGGTCGCCCGGTCATCCGCATGGATCATCTTCTTATATTCATAGGTACTTTTCATCTCTTCGGCAAAATAAAAGGAATTATTTTTCCCCTGTTCGAACACCAGACATGGATATTCCTGCAGTTCTTTCATGGAAATTACATCCCTTTGTGCCAACGGATGTCCTTTCCACAGATATACATAGGTGTCACAGGTAAACAGTTCTTCAAAAATCACATCATTTTCCCTGAAAAGTTTCTGGAGTACTGCTTCATTAAATTTGCTCAGGAAAAGAATCCCCAGCTCACTTTTCATGTTGCGCACATTTTCGATTACCTGATTCGTCTGTGTCTCATGCACGGCAAATTCATATTCGTCCATTCCGACAGCCTTGACTACTTCCACAAATGCCTTGACTGCAAAGGTATAATGCTGCATGGACACAGAAAATTTCTTTTTGGATTCAGACGAAATATAACGGGATTCCAGCAAATGATACTGCTCCACGACCTGCTTGGCATATCCGATAAATTCCTCTCCCTCCGGTGTAAGCACAATTCCGCGGTTTGACCGGATAAAAATGGTGATTCCTGCTTCTTCTTCCAGTTCGCGCACAACCGCAGACAGATTGGGCTGTGAGACAAACAATTTTCGGGATGCTTCGTTCATGGAACGGCTTTCTGCAATCGTAATTACCTGATGTAACTGCTGTAGGGTCATATGTCTTACCTCTTTTCCTTAAGCAAATGATCTGTTATATACCGGACAAGGATCTGAAGTATCCATGCAATCACAATGGAACTGCATACCAGCACCAGTTCGTAACGCAGACGGCATGTATGAAATGCTGCTCCCTTCATAAATTTTCGTATGGTAACATGTACCAGATACAATTCCAGCGAATGAGCACCAAACCATTCCAGTATTCTTATAACCGGGCGCATAGATAACTGGGAAAAGATCCAGGCAATTCCCGCACAACATGAGATATTAAAAATTCCAGTCACATACCTTGCAAAAATAGGAGATCCACTTGGAAGCATGGTGAGCAAATAGCCGGATAACGCAAAAAGAATCAACCATTTCCAATAACTTTCCCTTTTTTCATAGCTGGATCTGCCATAAAAACAGCCCGCTATAAAAACAGGCAGACGAAGCAAAGCAATATTTACATTTCCAAACACCTCTTTCTCATATAATGCAATTACAAGTGCCAATACGGTAACCGCACTTACCATGGAAATCAGCCGGATCTCTCCATCTATTGCGTCCCGTGCGCTATCCACAATCTGAAAGATATAGGGATAAATCAGATAGCATAACAGCATAAGTCCAATATACCAGTAAAGCCTGTCTCCATCACTGAAAAATGTGATAAATGTGAAGTCTTTTATGGCTTCTCCCCATCCTGTTTTATCTACACAGACATCCAGTAAAATATAAGAGGGTACGGCTACGATGCAATAAGGAATCAGAATTCTTTTTAATCTTCTTATGTAAAAACTTCTAACATCTGATCTTTTTTTCATGGAATAATATAACCCCAGACCAGAAAAGAATAAAAATGCATCCACACTTGATGATGAAATATATCTCCAAAAGAAGGAAATCCAGCCACTAAAATGATAGGAGTAATAATGACAGTCATCCGTAAAATGAAAAACTATAATCAATATGATGGATATTCCCATTAACGCACCCCGATATTGCGAAAGCACGCTGTTATTTGTTTTTTTCATATAATTCTCCTTTATAAAAATTTAATTTAAATTACTATAAATAAAAAAACACCTAAACAGGTGTTTTTAAAGAGCAGGGGATGAGAGAATCGAACTCCCACCAAAGGTTTTGGAGACCCCTATC
>ERZ773106.66-NODE-66-length-112131-cov-17.229648_pt1 | contig 112131 bp, 118 predicted proteins | sample MGYA00580572_ERZ773106 | MGnify/ENA primary metagenome ERZ773106 (study PRJEB29015, sample SAMEA2737868) | human gut metagenome | biome: human gut; feature: human-associated habitat; material: faeces | place: China | collected 2012 ... | reverse complement strand
ATATGAAAATTGGTGAACAAATCTGCATGAAGAAAATAGAAAATAAAGTATGGGACTTTTTAGGCTTCTTATGGTTATGTGCTAAATGTGGATTTAAAGGTGATAAATAATTATGGACGTATTAGCAATGAAGCAATTAATATTTAATTGCATTTGTGGTGGATTCTTTTTATTTGGTTTTGCAGTAGGATATATTTTTGGGAGTGATAAATAATTATGGAGTTAAAAGATACAGTTAAATTAATGTTAAGTGCTGATTTTAAACAAAGATTTCAAGCTGAATACGCACAGGATAAAAATAGAGCAGAAGGTTTAGCAAAAATGTTAAAAGCTTATAAAGCAGGAACATTACCATTTAAGCCTAAATGCAGTTATGAGCTTTTATATGAACAATTAATTTATATGAGAGCTAAATTAAAAGTATTAGAAGAACGTGCAGAAATTGAAGGTATTGATTTGGCGGTGATTAATGATGAAAGTAATTGATATTTCTGCTTGGCAAGAATGGATCGATTGGCAGGCAGTAAAAGACGCTGGGATTGAAGGAGTTATTCTAAAAATAGGAGAACATTATAAACTTGATGAAAAGTTTATAGAACATGTAAATAACGCTGTAGCGTATGGATTACGCTATGGCGTTTATTATTATGGACACGCTTCATCTATTAATGAAGCTGTAGCAGAAGCTAATTGGGTTGATAAACAGATTAAGACATATCTTAATGGGAAAAATCCTGAACTTGGTATCTGGTATGATGCTGAAGATAAAGATATGCTAGAAGGATACTTAAACGTAGTTTATCCTATTGCTAATTTTATCAGCACATTATTAGATAAAGGGTATAACTATGTAGGCTTATATAGTTCTTATAATTGGCTAACAAATATTATAGACTTAAAAGCATTGCCTGATTATGTACCTATTTGGTCAGCTCAATATTATCATCAAAATAGTTTTGCTATAGAAAATCCTAATCGTATATGTCGTATTTGGCAATATACAGACTGTGAACAAATAAGTGATATGAGGCTTGACTGTAATGTCTACTATGAATGATTACCAGGACATAATAGATAATTTACCAAAACCGACAACAGATTTAGAAGAACAATATTTATATTCAATAGTAATGGCAATGGCTGGTAAAGATTATAAGCCATTTTCTAAACCTTTTTGGCGGAAAGAGCAGTATTTAAAAGCATGGTGGGAGATAACTAAGCTAAAAGTAGCTGAAGGAAATATTCCAAACGATAATTCTGTAAGTACAGAAAAAATTGTTGATGGTGCTGTTACCTTAATTAAGCTTGCAAAAGAAGTAGTTGATAAGCTATTATCTGAAGACAAAATTGAAACAAGCATGATAAAAGATTTATCAATAACTACAGAAAAGCTGGTTAATAATGCTATAAATTCGGAAAAGATAGCTAAAAACACTATTATATTGAGTAATTTGTCTAAAGAGGTAACAAATTTACTCTTAACTTCAAACCATGTAGGTATAATACAACAACCTCAAATAAATCAAATTACAGAAAGCGAAGATATGCTCACGCTAGATGTATTAAAAAATAAGGTAAATGAGATAATTCAATTATTAAATAATGCAGAAATCACAAAATGAAGGAGTGTTTATAATGATTAAAACTATTAAACTTGTAAGTAAAGAACCAATTGAAGGTATTACAAAAGCAAAGATTAAAGATATTTTTGAAACATCTAAAAATCCTAACCAGGTATTATTGGACAATGTACCTGAATTTTGCTTTATGCAAGGAGATGTACTTTATTTTACAGGGCTTAGAGCATTAAATCCTTGTATTGAAGAAATGGAAGTGAACACACTTGAATGATGTGCTTAGTAAGATTAAAAAATATAAATATATTATTATTGGCGGTATTATTATTGTGGTCTTGTATGTGTGCAGTCTGTGGAGCGACAGAAAAGACTTATACGATAACGGAAAGCCAACTGACGCAATTAGAAACGAACTTGACCGAGCTGAAGGAGCAAAACAAGACATTGCAGGAACAGCTTCAAATATCGAAGGAACAAGTACAAAACTTGAAAACGCAATCGGAACAGCTACAGACGCAAGTTCAAACTTTGAATCAATCATTGATGAATGCCAATCAATTATTGACGCAGTACGAAAACAATCAACAGATTAACAAAGAAAAGAATTATGCTATTGGTTTAGGTATAGGAAATAATGGTATCGCCATAGCTGGGGATATAAAAAATACCTGGATAGTTGCTGATGAAAAGACAGTTATTCTAGGTTATAAATTCAAGTTTTAATGCCATTTTTCCCACATTGAGATAATTATATTTATTTGGGAATTTTAAAATAAGTTTATTTATAAGCTTTTTAGTTACATTTTTCCCATGAGGGAAAAATGGTTTATTTATGGGATTTTTTATATGAATAATACATTAGATGAATATATAAAAAAATATGAGCAAAAAACAAAAGATAAGTTTAAACCAAAAGAAGGGTTTAAGCTTTTTTATTTGCCTTCTCGTGGCTTTTGTGAAATTGGCACTACTCAAGATAATAGTATGCTAATGATTTATCAAATGGCCGGTGATGGCAAATTTTGGCGAGATTTTGCCACAGTATTTGCTCAAATGCTAGGAATAAAAAAAATAGGTACAATATGCATACGAGAAAATATAAAAGCTTATATTCGTTTTTGGGGATATAAGATAACTAAAAAAGAGCCGCTTCATGACGGCTCTTTTATCTATTATGCAGAAAACAAAGAAGGTAAGAAAGCTCGTGTATCACCCGTATATTTGCACGATGATATAACAAGGATTTCTTATTATGTAACATGGGATATTTAGATATAGAAAGTAGGTGAGGCTATGCATGCATACAAACCTAAAATTTATTATATAGATTTGCAGTTATTCAAAGGAAATACAACGGTAAACAACCAATCGTATCAACCAACAGAATATGAGCTACAGCTGCAAAAAGTTCAAGCTGACTTAGCTAATCAATATGCACCTAATGCATCATGGTTAAATGATACTGCTAAAAATATTCTGCAAAATTCAATAGGTGCTGTTCAATATGATTTTAACACAGCTAATAATCAAGCACAAAGTCAAATAAATCAAGCCAACCAAAATAATCAAGCTTTGGCTAATGGACAATTACCGCAAGCAGCACTAGACAATATAACTAATAATGTATCAACCATAGCGCAAAATAGTATGGGTAATTTATTAAATGGGCTTGCTAATAATGGTGTATTGAATAGTTCTGTAACAACTACAGGAATGAAAGATTTATCTGATAGTGTGAATAATACTATTTCACAACAACAACAAAGTTACATGAACTTATTAAATGGAATAAATAATGGAAATATCAATAATGCATCGGCAGGAATAACGACAGCGGCAGGAGCACAAGAAGCGGCCCAACAGCCAGCACTAAATTTGTGGAATGCTTCAACAGGGCTTGCAAGTTCAGGCAATTCAACGCTTAATGCATTAGCAGGTAAAGGAACGACTACAACTACTCAAACCACTAGCAGTGGCGGATTACTTGGTGGATTGTTTGGCGGATTATTTTAAAAGATAAAGGAGAATGATTTTTATGGAACAAGGAATAAATGCATATCAAAATCAAGACCAGTGGGATAAAATGTATAACTTAAAAAGAGGATTAGCTGTGGCTAGTATGCCATGGGAATCTGCCTTAGGTTTTGCTTTAGGTTCATATATAAAAGATTATATTGATAGAGGGAATGAAAATAAAATAACAAATGCATCAAAAGAACCTCAAACAGATTTTTTAAAAGGTTTAACACCTGAAAACTTATCGAATTATAGTATAGACTCTACAAATGCAATAACTTCTGGTGGTGATTTAAATTTAAATAATAATTTAGAGTATAAGGGTAATGCGATAACATCAGATAACATAGCTGATAAAACAACAGAAAATAATATTTCAAATAATACGTCTCCTGTAGCTCAAACTGTAAGCTTATTAGGAGCAGTAAGTAATTTAAAACCCAAAGGAGAAATCATATCTTCATCAAATTTACCAAATTATGGAGATTTATCATCTAGACAAAATCAACAGCAACAAATGGTACAAAATGCTATAAATGAAGAAAATCAAAAACAGCAAAATGAAATGAATTTAATAATGAAATTTTTACCAATGTCTTTTAATAATGCCGTCGCTTCTAGTAATGAAGTGGCGGCTAATTCTTTACCTGAATATTTAAAACCACGAATCGATTATTATGTAAATATTATCAATAGTGCAAAGGCAGATTATATGAAAGCTCAAGCTAATAATGATACTGAAGGAATGCAGTCTGCTAATGCACAGGCAAATGCTGCTAGAGAAGAATTAAATAAATTAGGTGTAGATAGTAGTTATTTTGGTGCAGACAAAACACAGGAACAATCTCAAAAATCTATGGCGGATTTAAATTATTATAAATTGCCTATAGCACAAAATGTATCACCATTTCAGCAACAAATAGCTGATAAAGTACACAATGAAATTATAGCTGCTAAATTTAATTATGATAATGCTACTAATGAAAATGAGAGATTACTTGCTCAATTACAAGCTAAAAAAGCTAGAGAATTAGCTAATCAATATGGATTAGATATGAGTTCTTATGGAGCAGATACTACAGCTGAAAGATCATTACTAGCTAGTTTAAATGAAAATCCTAAATTTAATATGCAAGATGCAAGTAGTGTATATACAGCCAATCCAGTAAGTACTCAAGAATATTGGCAACAATTATATGAAGAAGCTCGTGCTAAAGGTGTAGGCAGAACAGCAGCAGAACGATATGCAACACAAAAATCAGCTGCATATCAGTCAAGAAAAATGAATGATTTATCATCGCAGTTTATACAATATGGAATAAATCCAGATGGAAGTGTTGGGGATTTAGGAATGGGTATTTTGGCTCAATTAAGAAATGAAAATCCTGATGCATATATTCAATTATTATCAGCATATGGTATGCCAAAAGATGTATTTGCATTTAATCAACAGATTCAAAGGGATAATAATAACGCTCAAAATCAATTAATAGCAATGAATAATCAAGGAAGAATTAATTCAGAATTGCAAAATCAACAATATGAAGAAACAGCTAACTTACAAGCTCTACAAGCAAGACAGCAGGCAGAACTTTATCAAATAAAAGCTCAAGTGGATAGAAAATATGCAAATTTAGGATTGCAAGATAAGATTAATGTCATGGCAAAAAGTTTAATAAAATATGGCGGTTTAGATAGTCAAACAGCTTATTTATTAGCTTCAGGAGTATATAACAATATAAATGGTAAATCATCTGATAAGCAAGAAAAGTCACCAACATATATAACGGAATTAAATAATTTAATTTCACAAGCCATGACAGCAGTAAATCAATATGCTGAATTTGATGGTGACTCTGATGAAGCAGATAAACTAAGAATATCTTCAGGTGAAGCTATTGATGCAATTGAAGATTATATAGAAAAAAATAAGGAAAAATTAGATAGTGATGATTTATACAATTTAAATCAAGTTATGTATGAAGCAAATTATAAACGAGCCATGGCTGCATATACTAAAACTGGTAATTCTGCATATAAAAATGAAGCTGAAAGTTATTTAAAATATATTGATAAATAAGTATTAATTTTATTAAGAAGGTGAAAATAATGTCTAAATGGTCACAATCGTTTATTGATACAGTAAATAAACATTATGGTGAAAATATATATAAAAAAACAAAAGAAGAAGATCCAGGATTTTTGGAAAGTGCATGGGGAAACTTTAAAGGTGGTGCAGAAGGTGCTATAAGTGGTATTGCTAATTTTGCTGGGGCTAATTTAAAAGCATTGGCGGATAATCCATATTTGAATAAATGGTTATCTGCAAAAGGATTAGAAGCACAAGGACAAGCTATAACAAATAATGGATATAATGGCCCTAATCTATACCAACCTGTAACAGAAAGTAATCCAACACCATATAAAGAAACAATACAGAAAAATGCTGATGCATTATTGAATGAAGGTGCATATTTAGATACATTAGCACAAGATAATATACGTAAATATGGTTCTCGTGATTCTTATGGTGGTTTATGGGATAGAGTTTCAAATTTTGATTATTGGACAGATCCAAGAGGTGCTATAGCAGATATATCACAAGGTGTAGGAAGTACGTTACCTTCATTAGCAGCTTCAGTAGTTATACCAGGAGCAGGAGCTGCTAAAATAGGTGGAACAGTAACAAAAGGCATTGATTTATTAAGTGGAATAACTGGTAAAAAATTAGCTTCAGCAGCAATTGGAAAAGGTGCAGAAAGTGTAGCTAATCATATGATTAAATGGGGTGTTGGTGGCGGTCTTACAGAAGCAGTGTCGGATGCAGGTTCTATTTATAATGATTTAAAAGAACAAGGTTATAGTGATGTAGATATTGCAAATACTATTAATAAATTAGCCATTAATGAAGCACCTTATTTAATGGCTTCTGATGCATTAACAGGTGCTTTAATTACAGGTAAAATGGGATCAGCATTAAAGAAAAATAAATATTTAGGTGGTAATAATTGGATTAAATCGTCAGCTAGAAATTTAATAGCAGGTGTTCCATTAAATATGGCTGGTGAATATATTACAGAAATGAAACAGCAACAGCTACAAAAGGAATATACTAATAAACCATATGGAACACTGTTTAATCCTATGTCTGATGAAGAGCAAGCTGGTGCAATGGGGGCTATAGGTGCTTTAGGATTTGCTGGCATTGGTGGTATACGAGGTGGTATTAATAGAACATATAATGCATTAGTAAAAAATAAAGTTAATAATACAAATGCTAACAATATATCTATTCCAAAAGGTATAGAAAATGCTGATGCATGGAAAGCTGCTACTATTGCAGCTAATGATGTAGGAAGACCAGATTTAGCAAAAGCTATTTATTCACAATGGGCTTTAGAAAGTGGTAGATTTTCTGCGGATAATGCAGTTAGAACTAATAATTTTGGCGGATTGAAAGATCCTAATACTTCTGAAAATAGATTACAAAGATTTGATTCAATTGAAGAATTTGCCCATGAATATGCTAGACAAACATTAAAAAATTATGATTTAAATAAAATTCGTGAAGGAAATATAGGAGATTTTTCACATGTACTTAAAGAAAATGGATATTATGGTGCATCAGAAGAAAAATATACTAGCGATTTAGAAAGTATTGCAAGTGAGATAGAAGATAGTACGAATAGCATTTCTTTGCCTGATAAGAAATATTACAATATCTTAGGAGAAGTTAGTGATACAGGGCTTACTACATTAACAGAACAAAAATTAAATTTATTGGCAAGAGATTTCTATAATAAATTTGGTTATAATTTAGATGTAACTAGCATGAAAAGAAATGGAGATGGTTCTTCTTGGCATGATAGTGGGCAAGCGATTGATGTGGCTAATGACTTATTAGCAAGTGATCCTGAAGCTAGAGCATGGCTTATAAAACAAGGCGAAAAATATGGTTTAACATCACTTGATGAATATACTAATCCATCAGCAAATGCTACTGGCGGACATATACATTTTTCAGACCATGGAGAGCCTATACCTGGTGTATCAACTCAAGTAGATAGTGCACCAAACATTGATAATTCAACTGCTAACGACTTTTACAATAACGATAGTTATGTATTAAATAATGATTATTCTAATATGAAAGCAGATGATATATCACTTTATGAACCTGCACAAGCAGAGTATAAAACAGAAAAAAATGATAATAGTGATTTAGATACTTTATCTGAAGATGAAAAATGGGATATTGTTGATGAGGAAATAGCAAAAGCTCAAACAGATGGAAATATTTTATATTTAGATAAATTAACTAAAATAAAGCGTAATAATGATATATATGCTTTAGATAATTTAATTGATAATATAAAGAAAACAGATAAAAAATTTCTAACAAAATTGCAGGCAAAAAGAGCTGAAGAAATAGAGCATATGAAAAAAGGCTTTATGGCGGATAATGCTTTTAAAGTTAATAAAAATAAAGATAATAAACCCCAATTTGATACAAACAAACTAAAAATTTTAGGAAATAATTTATTAAAACAATTAGAAAAAAGTAATAATGAATTACAAAATACTAATCCTATAGTAAATTATGATAAGATAAAAGCTTCATTAGATAGTAGTGATATAAATAGACAAAGAGATGCTATTACTGCAATACAATATTTATTAAATTCATTAAATAGTGATGAAAAAGTAATTAAAGCAACTTTATTAAATGGATTAAATGATCCTAATAATCATCTTGCTGATGAAATAGCTGAAGCTAGAAATAATAGTAAACAAGAACAATACCAATCTTTTAGTAATGTATTAGATAAAATTATTAGAGATAAGAGAAAAATTGATTATCAAAAAAATGCATCAATGATAAAAAGTCCATTTAATATAAATAATAATCAAATAGCTGCTGTGCCAGTTGTTCAATATAGAAATAATCAAGATAAAATAAAAGGAATTATTGATAGATTAGACCATTTTTCAACACTTCCTTCTAATTATAGTGATTTAGGCCCAACAGTAATATCAAAAAATGAAGGAAAAGATTTATCCAGTGATGGATTATTAGGTGATATTTTAAAACGAAATATGCCTAAATATGAAGAGGAGCAATCTAAGCAAAAAAATAATAAAATATATGAAGCTTTATATAATGGTAATCAAGGTGGATATTCTTCTGATGATATGACTAATCCTATAAATTGGAGTAATGAATTAATGTTACCTCTTGATGAATATGGTGATTGGAAAGCAAAAAGAGAGCCTATTTATAAAACTAAATCTGAAGAAAAATCGTCAAAAGATAAGACAAATGAGTTATATTATAGAATAAAAAACAATTTGATGGCGGAAAATTATAATCAAGATTATCAATATGATTACTCTATAGAACAATTAGCTAAATCTATAGAAAGAGCAAAAAAATATAAAGAATTTATAAATAGCTTATCTGAAGAAGAAGCATTAGCAATGGACTATTTAGATTACACTTTTAAAGATACTGGAAAATCTTTTGTTGATGTATTAAACTTACTGAAAAATGAGCAAGAACAAGATATACAAAACTATATGGAAATACTTCGTTCTCAAATGAAAAAAGGAGTAGTAGCCCGTAGTGTATATTATAATGAAAAAACAGATGAATATATTAATAGTCCTGGATTTTCCAATAATTATCAATGGTATAGAGATATAATGAAAGCAAGAGATAATAGACCTCTTGGAAAAAATGATATTGAAGGATATTTAAGAGATACAGCTATAGAGCATTTATCATATGGATATGAAGATCCTCAATATGGTATGCAGATACCACCAGAAGTAGCAAATGAATTTAGAAGAAGGGAAGATGCTATAAATGGACTTGAAACAATTGCAGACAAAGCAAAACAATATGAACAAGGACGACAATTACCAAAAGAAAATCAAACAAGCAGCAGAAGTAATGAAACAAATATTCAGCAAAAACAAAAAGAAATAGATATAGAAGCTGCTAAAAATATAGGTAAACTTTTGTTTGATAAAGTACAAGAAAAACAATTAAAAGTTGATTTAAATAATCTTGAGCAGGCTATTAGTAGTGATAATATTAATAGAGTAAATAAAGCTAATGATTTTATGCAAAGAAAATTAGAACCTATATTAAATGATAAAGAAAAACAACAAATACAGAAAACTTTAGATGACAATAAAATTGAAGCAGATATACAAAAAGAAGACTTATCTACATCTGAAACACAATCTATTGAGAATAATAGTGAACAGTCAGATATAAATAGGTCTTCTTTTGATTTAAAAGCAAATGAAGTAGAACAAAAGAATACAAATAATAAACAAAATAAATCATTTGATTTAGCATATGGATATTTAACAGAAAGTGGAAAATCTTTAGCTGAAGCTAATGAAAATGAATTTATTATAAAATCCAATGGAAGCAGGGATTTTGGAGAAATCACATCGTCTATATCAAAGGCTACTGGCGGTGAATTGACACCAGGGAAAATTCGACTTCGTGTTGGTAATGAAAAACAAGGCTTAATTCATGCTAAAAAACATGAAAAACAAGCTAAACATATAGGGTATAATTCGATTGAAGATATGATTGCAGATGTTGCTGAACATTTTGATGTGATTTATAAAAAAGATAATGGAAAAGGAAAAAGAGCGACATATTCTTTAGTTAAATTAAATGATGATAATGTAAAAGCTAAACAAAATGTAGTACCTACTTATTTTGAATTACAAAACGAAGATAATGGTTATTATATTATTATCACTGCTATACCTAAGAATATAGGGAGCTTTAAAAATCAAATAAAAAAAGAAACATTGATTTATAGCAAACAGGGACAAGATATTGCCACTATTTCCAGTGATAGTGCGGTTCGATTATCCCAAAGTAACAATAAAACTGGAGTTACAGAGGAACGGCTCCCGATATCCGTAAAATCAAATGTTTCTTCTAATAATATTATATCAAATGATAATATTAGCGACAATCAAAAGAAAAGTGAGGTAAATGAAAATGAGCTTAATGACAGCTCCAACACAGTGGTTACACGAGATAAGCAGGGGAACGATAAAGACAATGTGGGGACAGATGATGAAAGCCACAGATCCAGTAGAGAAGATGGACAAGATATACGAACAAATGGTGGAGAGGGGCCACGACAAGATAGTAGCATTAGCATTCGTGGAGATAGCACCAATATTGGCGGAAAGACTAGCGATAGCACAATACGCCAAGAAAAATCCGCAAATACGGACAATAGCACCAGAGATACTAAGCTATCAAGAAGCGTTACAGATAGCTACGAAAGACCATTGGTTGACGAAACGACAACAGAAGGAATTACTGACTTTGTTAATGAATCATTATTCGATGAAAGCACTATAGATAAACAAAAACAAATTAATACAAAAAATATAAAGGTAGGCAATCTTGAATCTATCAAGAATGACCTACCTTTATTATTGCCAGAACAACAAGATGATGTCTTCAAAGCAGAAACACGTATGTTTGTGAAGAATAAACCAGGAATGTTATTTACTAATGGTACAGGTACAGGAAAAACATTTACTGGATTGGGAATTGTTAAACGTTTTGTAGAACAAGGGAAAAAGAACATTTTAATTGTATCGCCAAGTACAGGTATTAATGATGGTTGGATTGATAGTGGCAAAAAATTTGGACTTAATATAGTGCCATTAAAGAATAAGAAAGACAATGGTGATAATAATATATCTATAACTACATTAAATAATTTTACATCTAATAAAACACTTGTTAAGCGTAGTTGGGATTTAGTAGTCATTGATGAATGTCATAAATTAATCAGTAATCAAAATAATAAAGAAACAGGTGCTATTAAGAATTTAAGAGCTATTACTTTAAATGAAAGAGGATTTAATACACGTTTTGATTATTTATATCCAGAGGAAAATTCTAATTCGGAATTAAGAATAGAATTAAAAAATCAATGGAAACAAATACAAGAAAAAGATAAGCCAAAAGTATTATTTTTATCAGCAACACCATTTAGTCATGTTAAAAATATCGATTATGCGGAAGGATATCTTTTTAATTATGATAGGCAAAATGGAAATTTAAGTACTGAAGAAGCACATGATAAATTTTTTGTTAAAAATTTTGGTTACAAAATAAGATATAACCGATTAGAACAGCCTGATCCAGATGTAGATAATAGCATAATGGAAATGGAATTTCATGAGAAATTAAAGAATGATGGTGCTATATCTAGCAGAAGATTAGTAATTGATAAAGATTATGATAGAGGTTTTATTCTAGTAGATGGTGGAATAGGTAAAAAAGTAGATGAAGGCTTTGAATATCTATTTAATAGTAAAAATAACTATACAAATTTAGCCAATTTCCTCAATAAAAGTTATGGCTATTATAATAAATTATTTTTATTAGAAGCTGTGAAAGCTAGAGAAGCTATAAAATTAATAAAAGAATACAAAAAAACTGGTAAAAAAATAGTAGTATTTCATAGATATTTAAAAAATGAAAGCAAACATCCATTTAAATTATCTTTTGATGATGAACAATTTAAATCACTTACTTCTTATACTAAAAATCGTATCAAAGATGAATATGAAAGATTTTGCAAAGAAAGACCTGATTTAGTAAATCTTGATTTGTCTGAATTGACATCGCCTATACAAACATTGACAGAAGCTTTTGGTGATAAAATAGCTATTTATAATGGAAGCTTATCTGCAAAAGAAAAGAATGATAGCTTATCAAAATTTAATGAGGATAATAGTGAGGTTGATGTAATCTTAGTACAAGCAGACGCTGGTAGTGCAGGAATTAGTCTTCATGATAAAACAGGAAAACATCAAAGAGTATTGATTAATTTAGGATTGCCGACTAAACCTGTAGAAGCTATTCAAACGGAAGGCAGAATTTATCGTGTTGGCCAAAAAACTAATGCTATCTTTCGTTACTTAAATACAGGAACATCAATGGAGCGTACAGCTTTTGCTACAAATATTGCTCAAAGAAGTGAAACAGTAGAAAATTTAGCTTTAGGAGAAGAAGCACGAAATTTAAAACAATCTTTTGTTGAAGCTTTTCAAGAAACAATTGATAGTGATGAGTGGAAAAAGAATTTACCAGGTAATTCATCAGAGGGGACTGGCGGAAAAGAAAAAGATTATGCTAATCAAAATATAAAAACAGCATATGATAAGGCAAAAACTTTCTATTATGCCAATCAGAAGAAAACAAGTAAGAATAAATCTAGTGAAGGTAAAGATTATTTTGCTACTCCAGAACCAATCGGTCTAAAAATGGTTGAATGGTCTAGATTGAAAGATGGAGAGTCTGCTTTAGAACCAAGTGCTGGACATGGAGCTATTGCGAGATGGTTCCCTGCAACAACTAAAAATGTAGCTATTGAACCAAGTTCACAATTAGCAGATTTAACTAGAATGAGCTTTAATGGTAAGGTTAGAGATATTCCATTTGAAAATCTTGATACTATTAATAAATTTGATGCAGTAATAATGAATCCACCATTTGGTCAAGGTGGTAAAACAGCTATTGAACATGTAGCTAAAGCATTTAAACATTTGCGTGATGGCGGTCGAATTGTAGCTATAATACCTAATGGCCCAGCTTGTCAAAAACATTTTGATAAATGGTATGCAAGTGAAGAAGCTACATCAGCTATATTGATAAAAGAAATTATCTTACCAGGTATTGCATTTAATAAAGCAGGGACATCTATTTCTACTAAAGTTGTAATAATTGACAAGCAAACGACAAAAGAAGGACAACAAGCTACAAAAATAAATGTGTCTACATCACTTGATTTATCACATATAAAAAATATCAATGAATTATTTGATACTATAGAAAACCTAGAGATGGTGGATAGAGTAAATCCATATAATATTGAGTATTCATTAGATGAAAGTACTGATGATAAAGAGAAAAATGAAATCAATGTAAATAATGATATTGATAGTGAAAGTTATGTGAAAAAAGATGATTCTTCTATAAAAGATGAAATATCATCTGAAGAAAATACAATCAAAGAGCATGATGATGAAAAATCAGTCATGGAAATTGTCATGGAAAATGAGGAATATTTTGACCAAGTTATAAAGCAAATAAATCCTTATTATGAAGTGCCTAAAAATAAAGAAACAATTAATAAATTAAGGGAAAAAGAAGATGCTATTGCTAAAAAAAGAGAAATACTTAAGAATTTCAATAGTGTTAGAACGGGAGCAATGTTAAGTGAAAGAGCAGATAGATATATATTTACTATAAGAAATCCTTTAATTTTAGAATTGACATCACAATATGAATCAGCTGATTTAGATAAAATCTTTCATGACTTAGCAATAAAGAATAATGGACGAGATGAAAATATTCATTATGGAAGCGATAAAGGAGAGTTTTATAGCTGGTTTAAAAGGGATGCATTAAACTATTGTCAATATTCTTTTAAGAGTTTAAGTGATATGGAAGCTTTTTCAACGGAAATAAGTGAATTTTATAATGACTTTTTAAATAAAGATTTTGTTATAAAACAAGTATTACCAGATAAAATATTTGTTTATATAACTCCTAAATCTAGTGCAAGAGAATTATCTATCACAGAAATAGATAAAATTGCTAAAAAATATGGCAATTTAGATGCATTTGAAAGAATTAGAGCATATGCATATCCTTTTAAAACACAAGAACAAGCTAGTAATTTTGTAAAAGAACTAAAGAATATTGCAAATAGCAAACCATTTTCTATAGAACAAGAAGGAGCATTAACAAAAGTTACTATATCTAATAATTTTAGATTTAGAAATTTAATTACTAATATTAATAAAAACAGAAAAATAAAAGCCATTGTTGAAAAATATAATGGAACTTATAAGGGTATAGGTTCTTCAAGTGTAATGGTTCTAAAAAATACGCCTTATTATTTTGAGAGCCGACAAAAAGCAGAAGCATTTTTAGAAGAATTGAATGATATAGCCAAACGTAGGGAATATACGGATATTAATATAGATGATGGGAATACTAATAACAGCAATAATTATTTTGTTTTAGATGATTTTAAACATACTAAAACTGGAGAAATTTATAAAAGGGCATATCCTATAAAATATGTAGATGATTTTAAAACATTAATAACTTTAGCTAAAAAAGCAGGTGGGTTTTATAGTCGTTATCAAAGTGCAGGTTTTTTATTTGCTACAGAGCAACAACGAAAAAGTTTTCTTGATGCCGTAAATAATGTAAATAATGAAGAACAAGATATTAGTAATAAATTATTGAAATCTTATATAGGTACTCATAAAGATAAGGAAAGTGGCGGTACTATTATTGGTATAAAAGTTCCTTTGAATAATAGAAATTATATAAATTATATTGAGCCAGCTCTAAAAAAATTAGATTATCAATATGTTGTAAAAAAACCAAATAATAGTAGATACCATAGTGTTTTATTATTTAAAAATGAAAAAGAAGCTAAATATTTATTAAATGAAATAAAAGAAAATATTCGCAAGGATAAATTTAATAAGAAATATTCTGGTGTAGGGCAAATGATACCTAGCTTGATTGATTATGACAATCTTTTAACTGAAGATAAACTTAATCGTCAAGAAAAAGCATTAAGTAATTTTGGTAAGATAATTGGTTGCCCTATTTTATATTTTAATAATGACAAAGCTAAAAATATTAGAGGTGCGTTTTCTGGCGGTATTATGTATTTAAATCGTGCTAGTAATATTAGTCCTAGATGGACATTTTATCATGAGTTTATACATTGGCTAAAAGGTACTAATCCAGAAGTATTTGCGGAAATAAGAAAAGCAATAGGTGAAGTATCAGCTAAAAGAATTTTAGAATATCGTGATGAAATAGTTGGCGGTAATGATACTTTTGATGGAAAACCACTTTTAACAGATGAAGATATTATAGAAGAAATGATAGCTGACCATATGTATAACACATCTACTAGAGTATCTTTAAATAAACTTATGGCCAAAAATAATCCAACAATATGGCAAAGGTTTGTAGCTTTTTGGCATAATTTATTAGATAAATTCCGTGCCCTTTATTCTATACCTTTAGGTCTTGATAAAGAACAAGGCAAGAATATGAATATTGCTATGGAAAAACTTGTTACATCAATAAAAAATAAAGATGGCCAACTTTTATTTAAACATACAAAAAATGGTTTAGTCTTTGCTAATAATAATGAAACAGTATTAAATAATAAAGAATTTAAGATAAAACCAGTATCTATAGAAGTCTATTCGTCTCAAAAAGAAAAATTGTCATCTAGTAAAAGTAATGGATTTTTAGATAAGATGAAATTGTATTGGAATGGTAGAAAATCGACAGCAAAACCAATACAAATAAAACAAGCTTTGGAACTGATCAGCGGATATACATTTGAAATGGGTAGAATACAAACAAAGGACGATGTAGTTACCAATCATGTGGCCAAAATTATCAGGACGAAGAAAGCGTTTGATTATCCTGCAATGTTAGAAGGTGTATCACCTATTCTGGCGGAAAAATTAGGCTTTAAAAATGATATGGCTATGCAACAATATATTGCTAATTATATTTTTGATGTGGCTTCAGCTAGAAATGATGAAGCAAATTATCATAAATTAGTAACAGCAATTAATAATCATCATATGATGAGTGAATTTAATCATTTACAAAGTTTATTTAGTGATTTAAAATCAATGTCTGCTCGTGATAAACTTAGAGAAAATCGTGTCAGTGATGATAATATGCCTAAATCTGGATTAAAGAAATTATTACATGAAATGTATTTAAAAAATCATGACCAATGGGTTGATAGATATGGGCCAGTAAAAAGAATGGTAGACAAATTTGAAAAAGCTACAGGACAAAAGTTAGAAATAACTAATCCTTATAAACAATTTAGATTAGTTGCTGGAAGTGCAGGTACAGGAATAGCTTTTATCGAAGGGAAAAAAGGTGTTGTAAATCAATCATTACAAGCTATTTTCCCTAATATTGATTTTAGCAATTTTAAATCGTTGCAAACAATTTTGATAGATAATGGTATAAATAAAGATAGTGAAAAACTAGAAGAATTGGCTGATTATTCATTGGCTATGTATTATAAAGATAATCCTAAAAATAAACCATCATTTATGAAAAATAAAGATTTAGATGAAGTTATTAATACTACTGATGATAATATAAAACAAGCACATAAAGAACTTATAGATTATCAATTTAAATTGTTTGAATTAATGACTGATGCAGGATTGATAAGTAGACAACAATTACGAGAAATGAGAATTACTCACAAAAACTATGTTCCTATGTATAAGTATTTTGATGAAAATGATAATTTACTATTTAGAAAGGAAATAATAAAAGAAGAAAATAATGATAGGTTAACTGTTAACCCTATAGAAGGTGTAGTTGTTAATACTTATAAGACAATGCGTATAATAGCTAAAAATAAAGCTAAATTATCTTTAACAACATTGGCAAATGATAAAATGATTGCTCCATATATAAAAATAGAACAAGTTGCAAACAAAGGTGAAGATACCAAAACAACATTTTCAGTCATGATAAATGGTAAGAAACAAACATATAAAGCTGATAAAGATATAATCGATATGATGAGAGATTTAGATACTGAAACAGGCAGTAATTTTTTGAAGAAGATAATATATAAAATTTCTAGTATTATGCGTGCAGTATATACAGTTGCTAATCCTGAATTTGCTTTTTCAAATTTCTCTAGAGATTTAAATTCGATACTTTATTATAATAAATACTCTATGCGACCAATAGATATATGGCATGGCTTTTCATCATTCTTTCATAGGGATAAATATTATTGGGAATATATAGCTTCAGGTGCAGCACAAACAGCTGCTGTATCAATGGATAGAAATTATACACAGGCAAGCTTAAATAAAATTTATAAACATAGCTGGAAATCTATGGCTAAATGGAAAAATTTACCACAGGATATATTAAATATATTTCAGTATATATCTGAAGCATCTGAAATGGGATTGCGTATTGCTCATTATCGTGCAGGTTTAAGAAAAATGAGTGTAGATAAATCTATAAATCGTCAAGATATTGCATATGATACAAGAGATATCATGGATTTTTCTCGTGGCGGAAAAGCTGGTAGAGAATTAAATAGATATGTCTTATTTGCTAATGCTTCTATTCAAGGTTGGTCTAAATTCTTTAGAGATGTAGAAAGCTATGGTCTAAAATATGGATTGGCTAAAGGTGGAGCGTTATTGGCTTATAAAATAACTAAATATGCAATTTTACCTGCTTTAATATTATTTTTACTAAATAAAGATGATGATAAATATAAAGAAACTCCGCAATGGTTACGAGATACACATTGGATATTACCTCTTGGTGATAAGATTATACGTATTCCAAAGGCAATGGAGCCTTCTATTCTCATAATAAGCAGTCTAATGGAAAGAGCTTTAAATTATAGTTACAATAAAGATAAAGAAGCTTTTAATAATGCACATGTTTTGTTGTTTGACCAATTACCAGATATATTTCCAACACTTTTTAAACCTTTAATGGAGACAGCAGCTAATTATTCATTATTTAGAGAAGGCAATATAGTGCCTTTATCTAAACAAAACGATATGCCATATATGCAATATGATGAACATACTTCAGGTGTATCTAAGATGTTAGGTAAAGCGTTTAATATTTCTCCAATGAAGATGGATTATTTACTGTATGGTTATACAGGCAATTATGGTAGGGCGGCAACAAAAATGCTTGATGTGAGTGTTATACCTAAAGAATATGCTCAAAAAAAATCATCTTATGATAATTTAGTATCTAAAGAAAATCTTTTAGCATGGCCATGGGAAGATGTTGTATTTTTACGTCGTTTTATGTATACACCATATAAAAATGCACGCAGTTTAACTCAATTTTATGAGGATTTTCATTATCAGCAAGCTTTATATAATGAATATAAAGATACTGGTATAAGACCTAAGGAATTTAATGAACGATATTATGAACGTTTAAAAGAAGCTCAAAAGAAAATGAGAGATATCAAAAAAATGCAACAAAAAATAATAGATAATACCACTCAATCGGCAAATGCAAGACAATTATCTTTAGATAATGTAAATAAGAAACGATTAGATATAGCTAGAAAAGCTTTGCAATATAAATAAAAAATAAAAGAGAGTCTATATAAGACTCTCTTAACTGGACTAAAACTTTTCGCCATTTATTTAAATTTGTTGCCATTTTGTTGCCATTTTTATTTAATTTATGTAAGATTATAGTAAATAATGTGATATATGATTATCAAAAAGCTTATAAAATAAGATTTTTGATAATAACAATGATAACGATATATAGCTTTATATTATGGCGAGAAGCATGGGCCATGATGGTAACTTGACTGCTGGAACAGTAATGTTAACAACACTTGGAAGTGCGTTTTCATTGACTTTCTGGCTCTATATACTAAAATGTTTGAACTTAGTATAATAGAGCTAAAATCTAAATTTGTTATTATTTTTGTTACCATTTTAAAACGATGTATATTTTTTAGTTTATAAAATCTATATAAAGTAAAACCCTTAGGAAATATCACTTCCTAAGGGTTTTATTATTTTATACAATTAAGATATCAAATATAATTTATTATTAAGTATTTTTTATAAAGAATATAGATACTATTTATAAGTTAATTGTAATTTCTGTTCCATGAACTATATTTGGATTCATTACATCTTTTAAATTTTCTGGTGTTGCTTGTAAGTCAACGTTTTCTCTAACTTCAACATTAAAAGTTGTACCAGCAGGATATTCAATATTAGTACCTTTCATAAAAGCTCCACCAACAAGACTTATGACAGCAGCTACAGCAACACTACCACCATCACTATTTCCTTCTCCTGTTAAACCTTGTTTTAAAGGTACAGTTACATTATTAATAGTTTTAAATTCCTGACCAGATATCATTAATATTCCTTTTCTTCCAAAGCCACCAGCAGAACGAGCTTTATAAACATAAGCTTTACCAATAGTGCCTTTAGGAATAACAACTACACCATTTACAATAAGATTATCAACTAAGCGAACATCAACATTTTCGCCTTCTTGAGCAGTTTTTGATGTTATAGAATTTACAAGTTCTACTTTTAATTGAGTTTTTTTAGGGATATAAAGATGACCGTCTTGTACATTTTCAATAGCTGATTTAGGTTTTTCTTGTTCAGCTTGGATTTTGGCTAATCGCTCAGTCATACTTAATTTACTATCATCAATAACGACATCTTCATCAGAAAATGGATTATAATTTATTTCTATATCATTACGATTAATAGTTCCTTTTGCTTCAGATAAAGAAATACCTGTAGTGTTAATTAATAATGTTGAACATAATGATAATATAATGGCTAAATCTCTTTTTTTCATAGAAATCCTTCTTTCTTATGTAATATTTTATTGTTACCAGCCTTTTGAGGCGGCATCTTGCTTAGCTTTATCTATTAAATTATTATTGAGTATTACTAATGTAATTATATCTGAATTTGGTTCTTTAATTACAACAATAGAAGCAGTATTTCCAACCCACATAATAGTATTATCTAATACATAAAAAGAGTTACCAAATCTAGTTTCTAAAGAAGAAATTAAATCAGTATAAGAAACTTCTTGATTATTTGAAACATTGAAGAATATACCAATAGATGATAATTGATTATTCCAAAATTCTAATCCTATTGAATCGAATTTATGTCCACTAATATAAGGATTATTTAAATAAATAGCATATTTTACAGAATTATATTGGGAATCATATGAAACATAGGAAACATCATACTTTCAATTGCAGTTAAGAGAGGTTGACGATTTAGAGAATCATATGAAACATAGGAAACATCATACCCGCTATTTTTTACTTCTTGTAAGGTTTCTCCCCAATACAAATCTCTAAATCCATTAGGTTCATTTGGAAAAACGAATGTTGTTGATGAAATACATAGTGTTAATAAAAATAAGATATTAACTAAATATTTTTTCATGAAATCACGTCCTTATAAATTTATTTTTAGAATATAATTTACTGTTATGTATTTTTAAGTATTGATAATATGTTTTATTATAACATATTCTAAAATGTATAGTATAAAAAGATACACCTTAAAGGTTAAATGGAATAACTTTTAAGGTGTATCTTTTTTTATATGATATTTTATTTAGAAGAGGCAAGATAGTTATTTAGGGTTTCTTGAGCATGTTTGGCTAATTGGGTATTAACTTTTGCATCTAAAGTGTTGATTATATCTTGTAATTGAATTTTGCTAAGTCCTGCATTAATACCAATATTTAGATGGGATAAAAGTTGACTTTCTGTTCCGTTCATACTTGCTAAAGCAGAGATTGTAGCAATTTCACGTTCTGGATAAGTCAAGATATCGCGAGCAAATAAATCACCAAAGAGATGTGCTTTCAACATGTAATCAATGCCAGAAGAACTAGCAATATTCACTGGTGCTCCTGCTAATTGAGTTTGAACTCTAGTACCTAGAGCTAAAATATCTGTATTTGCTGGTAGTGGTGTTGCATCATCGCCTATAGTGTCATGAATATTTTTGCTTTGTCGTTCGGATAAAACTTCATCTATAGTAGCAAGACCATTTAAGGCACGAGGAAAACCACAATAAGCATAGAGATGAACCATTATTTCTTTTGTTTCATTAATAGTTAATCCACTATCTAAGCCTTCATTTACAGCTGTTTTTAAATTATTTAAATCTCCAGTAGCTGTATAAGAAGCAATAGGAATGATAGCTTGCTGTTTTGCTGTTAAAGAACCAGCTTGATAATTAGCAAAACTAGAATTTAGGCCTAGGAATAAAACACAACAAAAGGTCAATATAGATAGTAAGTATTTCATAAATATCCCTCACTTTTAAATGAATTTTATTAAAGGTTATAGCCTATTTGATATGCTTGATTAGGAAATTCTGTACGTTCAATGATAGGACGAGAGCCACAACCAATGGCTAAGACTTTGCCGATATCTTGCCATTCCATATAACGCACTAGAGTTTCATAATGATGAACTAAAGCTTCCATAGTCCAATCAGCACTATTATAAGCAGTTGCCATTAAAATTGATTTTTTACGATGTAAGGAGCCTGTACGTGAATAAAATCTGTCAACAACAGTTTTTATTTGTGCGGACATATCATAATAATAAAGAGGTGTAATTAAAACAATTAAATCAGCACCAATTAATTTTGTCATAAGTGTTTGTTCAATAGCATCGTTTTGAATACAAGGTCCATTCATACCACAATGGTCACAACCTTGACAAGGATTAATATCTTCAAATGCAGAATTAAAACGAAAGACTTCATGTCCAGCATTAGTTGCACCTTCGATAAATTTATCAGCTAATAAAGCTGAAGTTCCTGCTTTATGGGGGCTACCTGTAATAACTACAATTTTCATTTTATTTTCTCCTATATGATCATTAGCATTAGCTGTTGTTTCAGGTTTATTTGTCAATGCAGATAATCCACAACCACTCAAAAATAGAGTCAATAAACCTGAGCCACTTAATTTGATAAAATCTCTACGGTTCATGATAAATAACCTCATTGATTAGGCATAGCTTCAATAGTTACTGTACCTGATAGCTCGGATACTATATTTTCACCAGAAATAACATGTCCTAATTCATATAAATCATTGTTAGCACGGAAATCATCATAGAAAATAACAACATCTCCCCATGGCTCATAATAAGCTAAAGTTCCAATTTTTGGTGTAGCTTTAGGTGTGCTTTCTGTATTTAATTTATTAGGTGGATAGAATATTTTCTCATTTGTACTATAATCTTCTAAATCTATGGATAATGGTAATTGATTATATAAATCATTAGCAGCTGGACTATTATTTAATTCGATTTCAATAGTTTGATTATTAGTAGTTGTTAATTTTATAATTTTAGTTTGTGTTGAAGTTGATGACGAGGTGGTCTCAGTTGTTGTTTTTACATTAGTATTAGCTGTAGTATTATCTTGAGTTGGTTCTACTTGAGCATTGCAAGCTGTTAGAGAAAAGGTCATTAATAATAAACTTAGCAGTAAAAAGATTTTTTTCATGATAATAACCTCCTGTATGTTTATTTTTTATCTAATTTATATAAAATATGTGATAAAATACAATCTTTTGTTTGAAGATTTAGAAAACTTTTTCGTAAATAGTTAGATGAAATTATGAAAGTAGCTACGATAGATAAGTAATCCACAAAAAATGATAGTAAAGATTGAGATGGATTAAAATATACGAAATTATTTTGTAATAACATATATGAAATTAAATCATAATGTATAAAGTTATTTAATCCATAGAGAAAGATTATCCATAAAATTAATTTAGAATTTAGCAAATAAGATAATTTATTTTTTGTATATTTAGTTATTAGATTATAAAAAATTTGCCAATGTAATCCTATATGCATAGATATTAAAATAAAACCCCAATAAGCTGACAGTAGATGCAATGTACGAGCAAAATTGATTAAATTGGGAAAAGAGGTTTTTAGAAATAGTGGGATATAATCTAAAAATATAAGACTACTGATAATCAATCCAAACATAGTTAAGAAAGTGAGTAGATTAATTATTAAAATAAACGAATTATAAAGTGTGTATTTTAAAAATATTATCTTGGCAAAGTAATTTTTTTGTAATATACAATGAATTATAAATCCTATGCAAAGGATAATGCCTAAATATTCATGCCACTTTGTACCTATTAATGAATATGACATACATAATAATAGTAGTATGAACATGATGATATCTAAGACGATTTTTGATTTAAATTTTAAAGTCATAAGCTACTCCTTTCTTAGAATTCAAGTGATAATTTAATTAAAATGATTATAAAATATTTATTTTAGTTAACCATTTATGAATATCTGTATTTGAAGCAGTGCTATCATAAGAAGCTAATCCTGTGAGAATTTTTGATTGAGAACATAATTTTTTTATATCTTGAGGGATATAACCGAAGCCACCTCCACCATGAGTACAGAATGGAATGACTTCTTTATTTATTAAATGATTTTGATTTTGCATAATGAAAGTGAGTATAGGTGGTGCAATAGTACTCCACCAATTAGGTGAGCCAATAAAAATAGTGGAATATTTATTTAAATCTATTTGAATATCTTTGATGTCAGGTTGATAGTTTTGAGAAATTTCATGTTTAGCTTGATTGACAACTGTATTATAAGCTTGGGGATAAGGTTTTTGCGGAATAATTTCTAAACAGTCAGCATGAAGTTGTTCGGCAATAATTTTTGCCATTTTGCGTGTATTACCAGAATGAGAATAATAAACTATTAATGTATTAGACATATAAATACCTTCTTTTATAAAAATTTTTAATATAAATTTATTTATCTATTAAATTTTCTTGTGATTGAGGATATCTTGCACCTTGAAGATTGATTGAATTTAAATGTTTGTTAATTATGGATAATTCTTCAGCAGAGAATGTTACATTTATACTATTGATATTTTCCTGTAGTCGAGAAACTTTTTTAGTTCCAGGAATAGGTACTATCCAAGGTTTTTGAGCTAAAAGCCAACCAAGAGCAATTTGTGCAGGTGAAACTTGTTTTTCTTGTGCTAATTTTTGTACATATTCTATTAAAATATAGTTGTGATTTAAATTTTCGCTATTGAAACGAGGTATTTGACTGCGGAAATCATCTTTAGCAAAATGAGTATCTTTATTAAATCGTCCTGTTAAAATAGCTTTACCTAAAGGACTGAAAGGAACAAAGCCGATATTAAGTTCTTCAAGAGTAGGTAATAATTCTTGTTCAACTTCACGATACCACATGGAATATTCACTTTGTACAGCAGTTACAGGGCAGATAGCATGAGCTTTACGGATAGTCTTTACACTAGCTTCAGATAATCCCCAATGTAAAATCTTTCCTTCTTTGATTAAATCTTTCATAGTTTCTGCTACTTCTTCAATTGGAGTTTGCGGGTCAACACGATGTTGATAATATAAATCAATGTAATCTGTTTGCAATCGTTTTAAAGAGCCTTCAAGTGCATTCCGAATATCTTTAGGTTTACTAGAAAGAGCTACTGGTCGATTAGCATTATCCATTTTATGAGCTAAATCAAAACCGAATTTTGTAGCGAGAACAATTTGGGAACGATATGGTTTTAATGCTTTGCCTAATAATTCTTCATTTGTATATGGACCATATACTTCAGCTGTATCAAAAAAGTTAATACCTAAATCAACGGCCTGCTGTAATACGAAGATAGCTTCATTTTCAGGAAGATATGGCGGATAACTTTGAGTAAATCCCATACAACCTAAGCCTAAAGCAGATACTTTTAATTTATCTTTACCTAAATATCTATAGTGCATAATTATTTCTCCTTTATTGTAGATTATCTATTATTGAATAAATTTAATATTGTGTAAGCGATAAACTTCGTTTATATCGTGTAAATCAAGAATAATGCTATGTTTTTTATCTAATTGAGTAAGAGCATCTAATTCTTCTGCTGTTAAAGTGAAATTATTTAGTTGTATATTTTCTTGAAGATGTGTATAATTTGTAGATTTTGGAATACTGATGATATTATTTTTTTTTAGCCATTTTAGAATAATTTGTGCTGTAGTTTTGTTATATTTTTTAGCTAAAGAAATCAATAGAGGATTTTCAAAAATTTTTTCTTTGTCTTCAATAAATGGAGCCCATGCCATAGGTTTTATATCATATTTTTTCATGAGTTTTAATAATTCTTGTTGTTGACAAAGTAAATGAAGTTCTATTTGATTGACTGCTGGTATAATATTATGAGTTAAAATCAAATCAACTAATCTATCTGGTAGAAAATTGCAAACGCCAATAGCTTTTATTTTTCCAGAAGCATATAATTCTTCCATGGCTTGCCAACTGCCATGGTAATCACCAAAAGGCATATGAATAAGATATAAATCTAAATAATCTGTTTGTAAATTTTCTAATGTTCTAGCAAATGATTGTTTTTTGATAACCAGCATCTTGTATCCAAACTTTAGACGATATAAAAATATCTTCACGAGGAATTTGACTTTTTTTGATTGCATTGCCAACAGCTTTTTCGTTGCCATAACAAGCAGCTGTATCTATTAAACGATAACCTATTTTTAAAGCATTTAATACAGTATGTTCACATTCGTCAAGATTATTTATTTGATAAACACCTAATCCTGTAAGTGGTATTGTTACTTGGTTGTTTAATGTAAGTTTATCCATTTGTAAGTACCTCGGTTTATAATTTAATCTTAATCCTTGTAGCTAACTCTAAGTCAAGTATAAATTAATATATATAGTAAAAAAATCACGAAATATAGCTTTTTCTTTGAAAAAAAATCTCTAAAAAAACTATAAAACTCACAGAATAATAGATGGTAGTCATCAGATAGGCAACATATAGGTAACAAATTGATAATATATTATTAAAATTATTTTGTATAATTTCTAATATAAAAATGAGTTAATATAACAAAAACCACTATTAAAATCATAGTGGTTTTTTTATTATAGCTTTATATTTAATTAATGGTTTCTGTTGGTTCTGTTATTTTATGAATATAGATTATAAAATAAGAATCTTTTATTAGAGGAATACATTTATTTATACTCATAAATTTTTTATCATCTATATAATTATTCTATTTTTTAAAAATTCATATAGTAAATGATATTCTTCTATTTTTTGTAACTTTGTTAAGGAATCTTTTTTTATAATTTTATCTCTAATTGTCATAGCTATTGTTTTATCTGGTTTTAATATTGTAGATATTATACCGAACTGTACTTTATCTGCATAAAAATTTTGTACCTGTTTTGTTCCCCAACTTTGTCTAATCGTATTAAAACAATTTTCATTTAACTTATTTCTAACTTCTTTAGATAAAGAATATATATTATCTTCACATATTTCTTCTGCACAACTAAGTAGTAATTTTTCTATAGCTCCTTGTCCATTTTGAGGAATAACATATAACCAAAGATGTATATTAATATTACTCTCATTTGTTATACTATTTTTTTCAGAAGAAAAATTTAAATCTAATTTATTAAATTGCTCATTTAGTTCAGTTATAATTTTTTCCTGTGATTTATTATCTTTGTCTGTTATGATAATAAATCCTTTGAAATCTTCAAGAATATCACAGTTTTCTATTATATTTATTAATCCTTCTAGAGTAGCAGCAATTTTAGTATTGCCATTTGCTATTCGAATAGTTATTCCTATTTTTTCTGTATGATAAAATAATGGAAAACCAGTAGGTTTTAACTCCCCTGTTTGTTGTGGATATTTTCCCATCATTTGTACAAATATATCTGGTAAATCCTTTTTATTTGTATATGCTTTAAATCCAAATTCTTTTTCTAACATAGCTTCAATTAATGCACTATCTGTTCTTCCTTCAACAATTATAGCATAATATTTCATATAATCACCTTACATCAAAACCTATATTATCACGAAGTCGTTTCATCTTTTCACCATTATATCGTTTTACATCTGTCTTTTTTTCTGTATTTTTAATATGATATATTGCTATATCATCTATACAATTATCATATGGGCAATCATATAAAATGGTATCAATAGCTTCCAAACTATGCGTTGTCATAAATAATTGCACATTATTTATTTTACATACTGATAATAATTTTGTCATAAAGCGAGTTAATGCTTTGGTATGGATTCCAGCTTCTATCTCATCTATTAATAAAATACCATTTTTACTTAAAAGCGTTGCTGTTATAATAAAAAAAGCTTTATACATTCCATTTCCATAATCATACAAACTTAGAGGTTTATCAAATTTTGTACTAAATAACTTTATAATTCTATTTTTACCAATAACTTCAAAATTTTTAATACTATTGTCAAAAATTTGTAAAGCTTCTATTAAATCTTTTCTTTGATTTTTTTCTAATAAAACATCAATATTATCTAGTAATCGTTCAGCTATATCAAAACGGGAGAATGATAAATAACTATATGGTATTATTATTTTATTTTTATTAGTATTTTGTTTTTTCCAGCTAACAGAATATCCATTTTCATTTTCTTTTAATTCTAAAGAGACTAAATCGTTTTTCGAGATTATATCATTTTCTGTTTTCTTTATATAAGTAGTATACATAAAATTTAAATTAAACAAGTTACTACTTCTACCTAAATTATCTATATTCATATTTTCTTTGCTCGTAATTTTTGTTTCTATTGATTTTTCTTCTGTTTCATTTAAAGTCAATAAAACATTTATTTCATTCTTTTTTGGAGTTTCTAATGGAAAAATGGATTGAAATGCTTCTAAATTTACTCCATGATATCTGGATATTAATACATCCAATAAATTCTTATTATTACTTCTACTATAAGGAATACCGAGAGATATTGCTTCTAAAATAGAAGTTTTTCCACAATTATTAGGTCCTACAAATATATTTATTTTATTTAGATTTTTTAGTTCTAAATTAATTAACCCTCTATATTGTTTTATTAATATTTCTGTTAAATCATGCATTAATTTCACCTCTAAAAAATCTTCAATAAGATATTAACTTTCTTAAAAAATATATATTAATTTAATTATTTATTATACCATTTATGTTGAATTTAATAAAATACTATATACTGATAGCTGTACATATATTTTTAATTATATATATTTATAGAATATATTATATCTATTTTTAATATATATAATAACTGATATAATTTTAGAACTTTATTTTATATTGAATCGATTGCTTCTATTAGTTGTTCTGTTGTTTTATGAGTATAAACTTTTTCATTTATAGTTTTTCCTACATGCCCTAATATTAGATTTTTTATGTTTTCTTTAACATCTGCATTATCTAGCAAAGTATTGCATGTATGTCGTCCATCATGTGGTAGGTGGTTCTTTATAGCAGAAATATCTGATTTATGCCATCTATAAGTTAAAGTAGTGTATGGTAATTTTTTTTTGCATAAATTAACTGCAAGTAAATAAGGACTATTATAATTAACAGATATATCATAGAAATTTTTTATAAAAGGATAAATTTTCTTTGCTATAGGAATACGTCTATTTGTTCCCATACTTGTTTTTGCTCCACCAATCATATACCTTTTATCTAAAAAAACATTATCTCTTTTAATATCTAATAATTCACTAGGTCGTAATCCTGTATATATTAAAACTAAAGCTATTGTAGCAACATAATCATCACTATTTTTCCATAAAATTTGTAATTCTTCTTCAGTAAATGGTTTGTGTAATTCACTTTTTGTTTCTGTTGGTAATCTTAGAAATTTAGCATAATTTCTATCTACTAAATTAAAAGACATAGCATATTGATATAATAAACTGAATAGATTTTTTATAGCTTTTTTACTTGAATAACTACGATTTAAATTATCAATTATTTCCTGAATATGTGCGGTTTGGATATCTTTAAATTGCATTTGATGCAATTTTGAACATTGTTTATATGCAGAAGTATAATAAGAGGTAAGTTTTTTATTCTCTTTGATTCTTTGTTCGACTAACATATTATATAAATTTTCTAATGTATATTTTTGTTTTATTATATCATATGGTTGCTTATTATAATCTGCTAAAGCTATTAATCCTTCACTTTTTGTTTTAAATGTTCCTAGAACGATACGTATTTGTTTTCCATCGTCTGTCCAACCTTTCGTAACTTTAACAATCCAGGGTTTACGTCTTTTGCCAGAAAGCTTGGATACAGAACCATATCCATTTGGTAATTTCATAATAAATTCCACCTTTTATTATTTTAGAATTTATTTGATTAATTTTATTACTTATGATATGATTAACTAAAAGAAGAGAATAAACTGATGTTTCGCCACGTCAGCCCTCTTCTGGAAAATTCGTAAAGTGAAGAAGAGGCTGTCCGTTATGACGGCTTCTTTTTTATTTCAAATTTAATTGAGATAAGAAAGAATAGTAAATATCAGACTTAATAAAGAAATTATCAATGATAAAACTTCATAAGTTGTCATATTTACCACCTCCCTCGTTAGAGAGAGAACCGACACATCAATTTATTCTCCGTTTCATATTGTACCATAAGGACAAGCGAAAAGCTTGTCTTTTTTTATGCACGAAATAAAGAATAAATTATATTAATCAATTTAAGTAATATCAACCAAATAACTTACTAAAGAACCCTTTTTTAGATTTCTTTAATTGTTCATTTAAGTTTTCATTTTCATCAATAAGGTCATTAATTTTTCTTTTTAATCTCTCATTTTCTAAATGTAAAGTTTGGATTATTTCTTGTAATTTATTATTATCATTCTTTGCTAATAATAATTCATTTTCTTTTTGTTTATTTACTTCAGCATATTGTAATCTTTTAAAGTGCATCGCTAATGCAGTTGGTGTACTAGCATTATAGTGAGCAAATTTATTACAAATTAGATTATCACTGGTATGACCGATTGCTGTAAAAATAAACAAACCTGAATCATACATAGTCTTTATTAATAAAGGATTGTTGAAATCCAATAAATCGTATTTATTTCCACCACCACGAATAATACAGATGCAATCAACAGATTCTGTTTCATAAAGTTCTTTTATTTCTTTAGCAATATTCTCCGCAGTAAGTGTTGTAAAACGTTCTTTTATTATATAATTTGTATTTTTTAGTATTGATTTAAAATCATGATATCCTTTTCCTGTTTTATTATTGGAAATAACTCCCATATATCGAATATCTGAAAAAGAATATTGCTCATATTCTGGTGATATATCCATTTTATAAATTTCATCATACCAGGTATCAATTTGTTGCTGATACTTGGTTTTTTTCCTTGTAACATAGATTGCATCAGCTAATAATTGAATTTCTCCATGTCCTTTATATATAGATAAACTACCTGTTACCAAAATTCTAGTATTTTCTAAATCATCATGAAATGGCTTATAATATACTACTCTTAGTTTTTCTGTTCCTTTTACAGAATCAGTCAAATATATAACAGTAGTAGTATCTGACTTGTATACAGAATAAACATCACCTTCAAATTTATATCTAGTATTAAAGTTTTGAAAATCAATTTTAGAATCTATTTCTTGAAATAAGTTTGTTAAATTTGTAGAAAAATGTCTTAAGTATTTTAATTGTTCAGGAGTAAATCTTGCATATCTTAAATAATCATTATAATCTACAATATTCTCATCAAAAAACCATACTTTATTAACAACATCATAACCTGCAACATTTCTATTATTAAGATTGAAAAATCTTTCATTATATTTTCTATTTAAGTCTTTTATTACATTTGCATATTTTCTATCTGAAGTATATCTAATCATCTTCTTCATCCCTAAATAACTCGAAATAATGTTTTCTAATCCATTCATGTACAGACGGAGATAAAAATTTTTAAATTGCTATCTCGTTGTCTGTATTTTTTTTATGTTATTATCTTCTTTTTCTTTATTTTTACGTTCTTTTTCATAAAGTAAATAATTTAAAAACTGCTCCACAGATGCTTTAGTTTCAGAATCTGATTTTATTATTTTTTTTATAAATGGATCTATTTCATCTATTTTTTGAATATTTCGACCTAATAAATAGTCTAATGAAATATTATATATATCTGCAATTTTTACAAGCATATTATAATCTGGCATACGGTCTCCACGTTCATATTGACCATATCTAGATGTAGATATAGATAACTTATCAGCTAATTCAGATTGCTTAAATCCATAAGATAATCTGAGTTCTTTTAATTTATCTGTTAACATTAAAATCACCTCATTTGTATTATATACAACAAATAGTATTATTAGATACAACAAATAGTATCAAGGGGGTTAATGTATCCAATGTCAGTTAATTTAAAATACCTACGACAAAATAAGGGTTTAACGCAAGACAAAATATCTAAATTAATAGGCATCTCTAAATCTTATTATGTAATGTTAGAATCACATAAAAGAACGCCATCTGTAAAATTAGCTCAAAAATTGAGTAAAATTTTAAATTTTCCATGGGAAGATTTTTTTAATAGTAAAGAAGTTAAACTTAAAGAACAACGACAATTAAAAGAACTATCGGTAGATGATATTTGTATACTTACACAAATTGATAAAAACAGATATATTGCTGTAGAAAATGGATTAGAAACACCTACAAAAGATGAATTGAATTTATTAAAAACTATCCTTAATTTTTAATGGGACTGTCCCATAAGATAGCATTATAAAAAGTTAACAAATAGTTGCACTTTTATGGGACGGCACAAGCTAAGCTAAAGCTAATATAAACTAAATTAATATAATAAGCTAGCTTAAATAGTTAACAAATTGTAGACACTAAAGCATTTGGTTTAATTGCCAAATTAGTATTTTAGTGTTTGACAAAATCAAAGTGAGGTGAGGTGTTTTTATTTGAAAACAAGACGAATGGTCAGCAAATTAATCTACGATAGTGAAAGATTTTTAAAAATGTCTGTATCTGCAAGAGATTTATATACTTATCTGATATTACACGCAGATGATGATGGTGTTGTAGAAGCAGGTACAGTTCTAAGATTAACAAAAGGAGCTGATGATGATTTAAATCTGTTAATATATAAAAATTTTATAACAATGTTAGATCCTGAAAATAAAGTGGTCTATGTGAATGATTGGCTTTTACATAACACAATACGAGCTGATCGGAAAACAAATAGTGTATATAAGGATTTGTTATTAAAAATTTTACCAGATGTAAAAATGGTAGAGAAAAAACCACGAACGGATAGAATACCAAAATTAGAACAGCATAATGTAGACTCACCTGAACTTGAAAATGAGATTATCATTAAAAATCAAGAAGAAAATATTTTAAATAAAATATTAAATCTTTTTAAGAAATATAGTATTGATGAAAACACATTAAGAATATTTCAAAAGAAATTTGATGATGATTTAATTTTTAAGCAGTTAAAAAATTTAGAGATAGAGATAAAACGAGGTATTAAGATAGAAAATATATCTGCATGGCTTTTTGTAGCCTGTGATAGAAATTATCCCTTAAAAACACAAGAATATAAAAATTTATCCAACGAAAAACACGAAGAAAATAATAATAAATCTCAAAAGCAATTAGAAAAACAGCTAAAATTGTTAGAAAATGAAATAGATTAAAATTAATATAGCACTATTTTTGGTATAAAAAATGTGTATTATTTACACAAATAGGAGCAGTATTTTATGATTGAACCTAATCTTATTAACGATTTACCTGATATGATACAACTGGCTATTATGTCGATTAATAAGCCACCTAAAGCTGTAGCTTTAGAGTTAAATTGCTCTATAAGTGCAATATATCAGGCATTACATGGCAAAAGGACTTTGCCTGCAAAGAAAATGAGAAAATTTGCTGAAAACAATTTTATAGCAGCAGCAAGCATGGCTATGCAGGCAACAGGCTTAAATAGACTGTTTAGATATCGTAAGACGGATAGACATATCCAAGCTCGCCTTTTAGAGTTAAAAATCTATGATAAAAAGGCTGATGAAGCAATGAATAAACTCCCTGAATTACTTTTTAATAAGAATAGTAATAAAGATTTATCTGAATCAGACAAAAAAATTCTCTTACAATCTATAGATGCCATGATAGAAAGAGACAATATTTCTTTGAATTTATTCATGGAGTTAGATATTAAGTTTAATCTTGATTTAGTAAAGAGAATAAAAAAAGCCCGTTTTGATAAATAATCAAAACGAGCATAAATAAAAATAGTTCTAATATAAGTATATACCAAGAAAGGAGTGTATACAATGATAAAAAGAGAAATTCCTAAAAACATTGAGGCGGAAGAAGCTGTTCTAGGGTCTATTTTAATAAATCAAGAAACAATATATGAAGTTTCCGAATTATTAGATATTGAGGATTTTTATAGAAAAAATCATAGAACAATATTTAAAGCAATGCTTAACTTAAGTACTTTAAAAAAAGCTATAGATATTATTACATTAACAAATTACCTAACACATATTAGTAAACTTGAAGAAGTTGGTGGTATAGTTTTTGTAACATCTTTAGCTAATAAAGTGCCATCTACTGCTAATTTGAAGCACTATATAAATATTGTAAAAGAAAAATCTATGCTTAGAAATATAGTTCATATTGCGGAATATATGGAAAATATGGGCTACGATAGTGAGAGTATAGATACTCCAGAAACGGTTTTAGATAAAGCTGAACAACTACTATCTAAATTAACAAAAAAACTTGTTACAACCAAAGTAAATAATATTAAAGAACAAACTTTAAACGCATATGTAGATATTGAAAATATTATTAATCATAAAGGAGAATTGTTAGGATTAGAAACGGGTTTACAGGATCTAGATAGTTTTTTACAGGGTTTAAAAAATTCTGATTTTATGATTTTAGCTGCTCGACCAAGTATGGGAAAAACAGCATTTGCTTTAAATATAGCTAGTTATCTATCCATAAAAAAAGATACACCTGTAGCATTTTTTTCATTAGAAATGTCATCTAATCAATTAATTCATAGAATTTTTTCTAGTTATGGATTAATTCCTCTGTTTAATTTAAAATCAGGAAATTTAGATGATGCACATACACAAAAATTAATAAAAGTATCCAACAAACTCTCCCAATCAAAACTAATAATAAACGATGAAATATCGAATTTAATGAGTTTGCGCTCAATAGCAAGAAAATTAAAACGAGAAAATGATATTAAGCTTATTATAATAGATTATCTTCAACTACTGGAAGGTACTCGTCGTGAGAATAGAAATCTAGAGATATCTGAAATATCTAGAAGCTTGAAAATTCTTGCTAAAGAATTAGATATTCCTATAATTGCTTTATCACAATTATCTCGTAGCGTAGAATCAAGACAAGTAAAAAAACCTATGCTTAGTGATCTACGCGAATCTGGTTCATTGGAGCAAGATGCTGATATTGTAATGTTTCTCTATCGTGAAGATTATTACAATCCTGAAACTGAAAATAAAAATATAACTGATGTAATTATAGCTAAAAATAGAAATGGACCAACAGGAACTATTCCAGTATATTTCCATAAAGAATACGTAAGATTTCAAGACTTAGCAAAAGATTAATAAGGAGAGTAGATTATATGTGTAAAAAAGCAAAAGTGACTGTAAAACGTGCAGCAGAAATATTAGGTAAATCACAGCAATTTGTTCGAATTGGGCTACAAAGAAAAATTTTACCATTTGGCGTAGCTATGCAGATGCCAGGTAAAAAAACTTATACCTATCATATATCACCTAAAAAGTTATGCGATTACGCAGGCATAAAAGAAGAAGATTTATAAGTGAGATTTTTATTATGACAAATCGTATTAATCCTAATCCAAACTACTATTCATTGGCAGCAAAAAAGAGACAATAGGAAGTTGAAGAAAGAATGGCATTATTGAATAAAATTAAGGAAGACGCCGATAAACATAATATGAGTTATGGAAAATACAAAGAGAAATTAAGAAAACAAGGTTTATTATAATGGAAAAAGTATCCAAAATGAGGAAATTTTTATGAATAAAATTAAAAGAATTATACTAAATTTTATATCTGAAGAAGATGATCTTGTATGTTTTTTTATTTGTTTTCTAGGTAAATGTATAATAATTTGTTTAATTGTTTATATATTTTATTCATCTATTATTGATATATATGAGAGTTATTTAGATTTTAATTTTTCAAAACAAAATATAACTGAGTATTATCAAAAAAATAACACTTATCCTACAGATATTAATCAATTAGACAAAGAAAATTTAGTTACTATAAATGGCGATATGTATATATATAACAAAGATACAGACCATTTAATCGAATATATCCCTGTTATTAGTGAACAAGGAAAAATCATTAATTTTACGGTAAAAATATATGATATCAACTGTAATTTTATTACAAAAAAAAATTATAAAAGTGAGGACCTTAATTCATGAACAAAGTAATATTATCAGGACGCCTTGTGCGTGATCCAGAACTACGTTATACACAGACAGGAAAAGCGGTGGCAAGCTTTACTTTAGCTGTGAACCGTAGGTTTAGTCATAATCAAGAACAAACAGCAGATTTTATTCCAATCGTTGTTTGGGATAAATTAGCTGAAGTATGTAGTAAACATTTATTTAAGGGCAGTCAGGTTCTAATTGAAGGTCGTATGCAAGTTCGCAACTACGAGGCTCAAGATGGAAGTAAACGCTATGTTACAGAAGTTATCGCTCAAGAACTTGAGTTTATGGGAGCAAAACCTACAGCCGTAACTACAGAAAATAAACCACTTTCTACACAAGCTCAAAGTTTTGGTAGTGAAGTACCAGAAGATGAAGAAATACCATTTTAAACATAAAAGGGAGCGATACAATCGCTTAACAAAAATACAGTAATTAGTCAAATTATAAACATCTTAGAGAATAAGAAAAATAAAGAATTGAAATCGTATATTACAATGTTTTGTTGTCAAATATAAATTTTGTCCGAATCGAACAACTAAAAGTGAGGTATTTTTATGACAATCAAAGAAATTAGAACATTTGCTGAGGAAAAAGGATTTACTTTGCCAATCAAAGCCACCAAAGAAGTATTGATTCATACCATTCAATCCTATGAAGGTAATCAAGCTTGTTATGCAACCAAAGTTTGTGATAATTATAATTGCCTATGGTCTAAAGACTGCATAAAAGCTATAAAAAATAAAAAAGCCATGAACAAAAATTCATGACTTTCTTATGATTAACCACTAATACTAAAATAATAATATTTGTTATTATTTTAGCATATTTTTATAAATATAGAAAGAAGTTTTAACATGATAACATACAGTTTTATAAATTTAAAAGGTGGAGTAGGAAAAACTACTATTTCCACAAATACAGCATATATATTAGCAAGTGCTGGAGCAAAAGTTTTATTTATTGATAATGATAAACAAGGAAATGCAAGTTATTTCTTTAATGCTAAAGATAAAGAAATAACATTAGCTGATGTATTTTTAAATCATGATTTAGATATACAAAAAGCAATTTATCCAGCTAGAAGAATGCAAGAAGGCTTTATAGATATATTACCTAGTAATATGACTCTATTACCACTTAATATGAAGCATACAGAAATCAATACCGAAGATAAAACGTTTATTTTGAAAAATGCTTTAAAACCTGTAGAAGATAAATATGATTTCTGCATAATAGATAATGCTCCAGATATTAATTTCACAGTATATAATGCATTAATTGCTACTAACCAAGTAATTATCATAACAAATCCAGATGATTATGCAAATAATGGCGTAAATGAAATGGATATACAATTTCAAAATGTCTTAAAGGATAGACAGTTATATGATGAAAGCTATAATGAACATGATCCACAAAATAATTTTATTTTGCGAGGCGCATTGATGAATAAATATGTTACAAACACATATAGTAAATCTCAATCTAAATACAAATTTTTCAAAACAAATATAAATTTAGTTAATAACTACAATTCTAATAAACGATTATTTGAAGCTATAAAACTAAGAAAAAGTATGATTGAATTATCTCCACGTTCACTTTTTGCAAAGCAATTAAATAATTTTGTAGATGAATTATTATATGGCGAGTAAGTATCAAATAGAAAAGTTGTTCGATTCGAACAACTTTTCATCTTAAAATATCTAATAATGAGGTGTTTTTATGGCAATAAAAAATATAGATATGTCAAAAGTATTTTCATCAGCATCATCTAAACAAACATTAAGATTAGTATGTGATTATATTGATGCCGACAAATTAGAAATAAATCCAGAAAACGAAAGTATTTATGGAAAATTAAATGTTGATGACTTAATAGCGGAAATTATAAGAAGTGGAGGTGTCAAAAATCCTATAGAAGTAATAAAAAAAGATGAAAAACTTATAATTATCTCTGGTCACAGAAGACAATTAGCTACACTAAAAGCTTTTAGTGAAGGCAAATTACCTTCTAAAAAAGTACCATATTTCATAAATGACACTATAAAAAGTCTTGATGATGAAAAAATGGCTATTATAGGTAGAAATACTCAAAGGGAAAAAGATTTTCAAACAAGACTTAATGAAATAACTATATTGACAGAAATATTATCAAAAGAAGTCCAAAATGAAAAAGGACGCTTTAGAAAGAATATTGCTGATAGAATAAGTATTTCTGAAGCCGAATTACAAAGATATTGGGACTACAAAAAGTTTTGTCCCGAGATAAAAGAAGCTATTCAAGATGAAAATTCTACACTTACTTTTTCTAAAGCTGCTGAACTTAGAGGATTAAATGAAGAGGAACAACATAAAGCTTTAGAGATAATTAAACAAAAAAATGATATATCTACTATGGAGCTTAGAAATTTAAAAAAATCTATTAAAGAGGGATATAATGCAAATGATTTAGCAGAAGATTATACTCCTAAACAAAAAGAAACATCTAAAAATGAAAAAGATAATAAATTAACTAATCAAGATATAGAAAAAGAAAAAGTAGTTACAAAGGTTCAAGAAAATGTAGATACTATAAAAAATAGTGAAATCAAAAATGATATTAATAATATTAAAAATAATAATGAAGATATAGAAATAAATGCTATAGAAACTTGTTTAAGTATCCTAAATAATAAGAAAAATGAACTAGATAAGCAACTAGACACAATAAATGATGATGAACAGGGATTAAATATATTAGCAGTTATGGATTACTTGAACAAACTAATAGTTAATTGTCAAAAAGATTTAGATATTAAAATAGAAAGAGGATATATTCATGAAAATGATAGAGAGGGTGATATTTAGAGCTAAAGCAATTAATAAAACTAATAAGTGTATCTATGTAAAAGGGTCTGGTTTTTATCAAAATGATAAAGGTCATGCCTTTATTTATGGTTATGACAAAAATAAAAAATTTAATAAAGTAGAAGTATTAATATCTACTTTAAAAATTTACCATATGTTTGAAAAACTTTAGGTAGGTAAACTTAAGAGGAGGACTAAGATGGAAGAAAAAGTAATAAAAGTTAAGGAAATTGTTCCACCAAAAGACTATAATCAGTTAAAAACAACAGTAAAAGCACTACGAAAAGAGAATGAAAACTTAAGAAAATTAGTATCTGAAGGAAATTTTAGTGACTTAGAAAATATGGTCACTAGCTGTAAAGTATATTTAGGTAGTAAGTGTAAAGCTATAGCTTTTGAGTTTAATACTTGCAAATATAGCAGAAAAAATAGGCAAAATTTACTTGATTTAATTGATGTTTTGGAATCTTCGACAAAACAATTGAAAGATTTATTATGAATAATATAGGCGAAAAAATAAAATGGTTAAGAGAACAAAAACTCTTAACCAGAGAAGAATTTGCAGATATATTATTAGTAAATCCATCTACTATTCGTAAATGGGAAAAAGGAAAAATGACACCAAGAGAGTCAAATATAATAAAAATATGTAGATTTTTTAAGATTGACAAAAATTTTTTCAATGATTAAATGATTAGAGGTAATTGACATGATTATAATAAAATTAAAAGATAAATATCTAATAGAAATAGATAAATTGAATGTTATTTTACAGGATAAAGAAATAAATTATAATAAATACTATATTATTAAACGTACTGTAAATAAATTATTAGAAATTGAACGATTAGAATTATTGTTACAGATAAAGAAAACTAAAAATAAATTTAGTAATTATATTGATGAATTAAGTAACATAAAAACATTAAAGCAATTTTTAGAAAATATTACATCTTCATCAAAAGATATTCATGAATTAATATTAAAATTAAAAATACATATAAGGTAATAAAAAGGTAATATATGTTAATTAAAGAGGAAATATTGAAAGATAGATTAACTTTATTTTTTGATACAAATACTTATAATATAATAAATACTAAACAAAAAGAATATATACAAACACACAAGAAAAATCCTTTGATTTACAAGATAAGGTATAGGCAATTATGCTTATGCCTTGATTTTAATTTAATTGATCAATTTTTACAAATAATGCCAGCTAAATATCAAGCGGTTTTAAAACTTAAGTATGAGCAAGGATACACTTTAGCTAAAATTTCATTACGACTAAATATCAGTAAATCAGGCATAATAAAAATTAATAGAAAAATGACTGATTTACTGATGAATATAATATTTTGCGACATAAAACAATTATTTATGGAAAAATTAAACTATGAAATGTTTATGATACTTTTAAATATGCTTTCTTCTTTAAGATATAAACTTAGAGAAGAAATTTCTTTTTTACTAAGAAATAATATATATGTAGATACTAGCTATGATTATCTAAAAAATCTCTATAAAAAAGAAAAATTATTGCTAAAAATAAATGATATAATTCTTAAAGAAATAAATTCGATGAATGAATTAGAACAACAAATAATATTTTATAAAAAGCAAAATCCATTCATTAATTTTAATCTAGTCGCTGAAAAATATCATATTCCTCTGCATAAAATAAAAAAGATACTTTATTCATTTAGACAAAAGGTCATAGCTAAAGTTTTAGATTTAGCTGATTAAATGTGTTCGAATCGAACACATTTGTCATTATAAAAGATAAAAGAGTAGATTGCATATCTATACAACCTACTCTTTTATAAAATTTTATTTATTTAGTTGACGATTAATCTCTATTACTTTATCTAAACTTAATCCTGTTCCACTAGCAACTGTATTTACATCTACACCTAATTTTAAAAATTTGATTGCAGTTTCTAATTTTTCTTCAGCTTTAGCTTCTCGTTTAACTCTATTGAATTTAGTTGTTTCTTCTCGAATAGCATCTTCTCTTTGCTGATATTCTCTATACATTTTATCATCATTTAAAAATGCTCTTTCAAAGGATACTGCTTTTTGTAATAACGGCTCATTCATCAGTAGCACCTCCAACTCTTCCTTACTACATCTACCAGAAAAATATGCTCCCCATGCTTCCAATCTTTTCACTTTTTTAATATCGCTATATTTTAATTTAGGAAGTTCTAAAAAGTGCATGGTAATACAATCTGTTAATATTTTATCTGTATTATCTAATTTAAATCTTGCTACATTATGCCAGGTATCAATATCATCAAATAGGCTAAAATCCAATAAATTTATACCAATTACAGGCTTTAATGTTTCATAATCTTGACCTTTTACCATTTGTTCTGAAAACATTCTAGATATATAAAACATTGAACGTTTTGGCATATAATTTTGTCTTGATACCTGTAGTTCGATATTTACAAACGCTTTATCATCAACACTTGCTTTAATATCTAATATTGCAAGTTTACCGTCTTTCGTTAATGGATTATATTCAGGATTTAAAAATTCAACTTTTTTAAACGCATTTTCTTCTGTTCTATTTAATATAAGATTTAAAAATCTTAGAGTTAAATCACTTCTTTTATCATCTCCCATTAACCTTTTAAAGAAATAATCATTCAATCTGTTTAGTGTTCTTCTTTTCATTGTCTGCACCTCTTATTTATTATATCATATATTAGATTGCAAGGCAGTTTTTACTACCTTGCAATTTTTATATCTTAATCTATTATACGGTCTTGTTTTAAACTTCTAAACTCATTATCTCCGATTATTATATGGTCTAAAACATCAATTCCTAATATTTTACCAGCATTAACTAATTTTTTAGTAATCTTTATATCTTCTACGCTAGGGTTTGGATTTCCACTTGGATGATTGTGAGCAAGTATCACAGAAGATGTTGGATATTTTAAAACTTCTCTAAATACTTCTCTAGGTTCAGCAATAGAAGAATTTAATGAACCTGTAGAAATATCATTTATTGAGATTATTTCATTTTTAGTATTAAGTAATACAATGATGAAATTTTCTTGTGTAGCATATCTATATCTAGGAATTAGTATTTTAGCTATATCATTTGGTTTATTAATAATTATTCGTTCGTTTTTATCTGCCTTTAAAAGTCTTTCTAAAATCTCTTTTAAAGCATATATCTTTTCTTGTTTTTTCTGTCCTATACCATATATTGCTCGTGGAGATTGTAAAATATCTGCTAAACTATTTAATTTTAAATCAGTTGATATTTTAAGTCCTAATACTATACTTAGTAATTCATAATCTTTTTTAGTTTTCATATTCATGTTCATAATCATTTTCCTTTCTACCCATGCGACTGTTTTTTGTTGATTTTCGCACGTCTTTAGACAATGGCAGAAGGGAAAAAAGCAAGGGTAGCGAAGCTATTCATTTCACCCTTGTTTTTTTGGAATGAATGCCATTATAGTGCGAGCAGAAAAGCGACAAAAAGTTATTTTATCATTGTTTTAAATTTAATCCGCAGGATTATTTTTATCATTTATTACATTTATTTTGTGTTCGATTCGAACACAATTTGACTAAACGTATATTCTAAAAATCAAATATGATTGCCTAAAAAAATGTGTTCGAATCGAACACATTTTTTAGTTACTGACAAAAAGTTCAGCTTTTTTGTCCACTTTCATCGAACACAAAACCATTTTAAACCCGCAATCCCTTGATACATAAGGATAAAAATTTTTTTTCATTTTTTCAAAAGTCGATACTTTTAAAATCCACTTTTATATTAGAATAGATTTATGGGCAAATTTAAAGCAAACTTGATTTGTATATTACTTCTTTTTTTATTATTGGTATTCAATTTCTTTGAATATACTCCTTTCACTATAAATTTATCACCATCTGTACCTTGTGGAATATATTTTGTCATTCCTAAAATTTTTCAAGCAGATTATCAAAAAGGCGACATGGTTTTATTTGAAGTACCAGTAACAATAAAACAATTTATGATACAAAGAGAGTATATAGACAAAAATACTTATTTACTAAAACAAATACAAGCTTTAGAAGGTGATACCTATTATGTAGATGATAAAGCTATTTATGTTAACGATGAATATGTAGGCGATATATCTACTAGAGATTCTCTAGGTAGAAGTATTATTCCTCAATATGGAAAACATCATGTTAATAAGGGTTATTTTCTCCCTATCGGATTAAATAATAAAAATTCTTATGATGGTAGATATTTTGGAGAAGTTCCCATAAAAAATATTAAAAACAAAGTTATACCATTAATAATATTTACAGGAAAGTGATTGATTTGAAAAAAGAACTTATTTTAATAGGTCTAGTAGCTGTAAATTCATACTTAATTAATAGTAGTGAAGCTGCTACTAATGATAGTGAAGTCAATATAGCTATCAATGAATTTAACAGCCAAGATTATACAGAGAATATCTTAGACAATGAAATTCAAGGATATAATTTTATGGCTGAAAATGCGTTAAATAGCAATGATGTGTTAAAGCAAGAATTATTAATACAAATAGATGAAGCAACTAAGATAGGTGATATAGCTTTAGCTAAGACTTTACGGGATTATTATAATAATTTAACTATGCCTTATGTAGTATCTAATTATGATGACAATGTAAGTATTTCACTACCTAGTGATGAAAGTATTTTTAATGAAATACAGGCATATTTAGAAGAATTACAAAATAATAACAGTAATAATACACAAAGTAAATAGGTGCAAAATGGAATATAAATTTAATTTTATTGGCTATCAAAATTATCCTCATCAAGTGCTATTTGATTTCTTTTATATGTATTTTAAGGATAACGAGAAAGCTGCATTTTTTATGGTAGCTATAACAGAAGCTATTTGTAATGCTTGTAGATATAATAAAAAGTCTTATGATAGAGCAAATATAGATATAACAATAAAATATATAAATAAAAGTTTAATTGTGTCTATAAAAGCAGATACTTATAAAACCAAAGCAAAGATGATAAAGGATAATTTATTTAAATTAACTAAAAATAATAATGCTTGTTGGCATGAAATTATACAAGATAAATCTTCTGGTAGGGGAATATGGTTAATGCTCCAATCTTGTGACCGTGTAATCTTAGAGCCTGATATGCAAACAGTACATTTGGTGGTATATCTTCCTTATAAAATAAGAAAACTATCCAATAAAAAATTACTAAATAAATTAGATATTGGTGTTTTGGAAATATAAAGTATATGGATATATTAATTATCTCAAAGGAAAAAGATATCATAAAAAAAATATTGATATCACAAATAGGAAATAACCATCAAATACTTACAACAGACAATCCCATAACAGGATTAAGCTTATATAATACATTAAAACCATCAGTCTTATTCATTGATGATGACTTAGACAAAATAAACGGCATAGTTTTTTGTCAAATTATAAAAGAGCTAATGGTTAAGAATAGTATTTCATATAAAGATTTAACAATATTTATGTTTTTATCTAAACAAAATATAAATAATACTAAACTTAAAGATTTAAACATCAATTATTTTATAGCTACACCAATAGATAAAGACTTATTTACATTACAAATTGCCACTTTTTTTAATAATTTCAAATTAGGTTTTAACACTACGTTAGAAGAAACTGTAAAAAAAGCACAAATAAACCAAGCTGAGACATTACCGAATTTCATCGAAATCGAAAATGAGACTTTATCTGTCAACTACATTTATAGCCCTTATTTAAATCTATCTGGAGATTTATTCAATTATTGGCTAGATGAAGATAATAAATTTTTATATGGCTATCTATTTGATTGTACAGGTCATGATTTAATTGCTTGGAGACAAACAGCAAAGATAAAGACTATTTTCAATTATGCGTTTAGATTTTATGACAAGAAAGTTTTTAAATCATTAATTGAAGTTATGAATAATATTAACGAAGAAATACTATTTCAAATGGACACCGATTCAGACACTAGTGCTTATGTAGTGGCTATTATTTTTAAACTAGATATACAAAATAAAAAGCTATATTACATTCCTGCTGGTATGCCTAACATATTATTAAAAGATAAATTAGAGTATAAAGAAATTGAACTTTGTAGCAATTTATTAGGCTTTAGTACGGATAATTACCAAGAAGAAGTTTTAGATGTAAGTAATGCAAAGGAAATAGTATTTTGTACAGATGGTCTGTCTGATTTATTGACATTAGATAATATACAAAATAAAAAAGATGACATCACTGCAATTTTTATAAAACTAAAAAATGTGTTCGAATCGAACACAAAATGAGGGATAAATATGAAATATATAATAATGAATAATACTATAGCAATTATAAAAGTTAAAGGAGATATGACACTTCCCATATATTTAGAACTTACAGACGACTTTAAAGAAGCTATTAGTAATGGTTGTACTGAAGTAATAATGGATTTTTCAGATACTAACCTTATAGATAGTGTAGGTATAAGTTTTATTATTGATATTATAAAAAATACCAAAATACGAAAAATTAAAGCTATTAAAGCCAATAAAATGGTTACAGCTTCACTTAGAGCAGTAAATTTACTATATATTTTACAACACAGTGAAGATTAAGGAGGATTTTATGCTTGCCATTACCATTTTTGAAGATACTACACAAATTGTCGTAGGAAAAAAAATAAAAAATAAATTAGAAATAAAGTCACTAATTTCATATAAATCCATATATGAAGCTTATATAAATAAAGATGTAAATTCACTAACTATGTATTTCGATGAAATAGTATCACTAACTAAATGTAAAACAGATATATATTTTATTTTACCTGATGCAGTATTTAATATTAATTATTTTTACTATCCAACAAATAGTGAAAAACAAAAAGATATAGATAAATTTTTACAAACTAATAATATAGACACCGATAAATATTATTATAGTTTGCCTTTTAATCTAAAAAGTGCTGCCTTTTCATGGAAAACAGTATATAGCATTGAAAAAACATATATTGATACCCTATTACAAGCTAGTAAAAATGTAAATCTATTGATTAAATCTATAGAACCATTAAGTTTTTGTGCTATTAGATATAAAAATACATTTGAGCAAGAAGCCTACATTTTTGAAATATATAAACATAGTGCAAATATAATTATGTATTCGCCAATAGCGGGTTTATTTAAGATGAATTTAGCCAAAGAATATATCTTAGATAACCTTAAAAACCAAAATAGCCAAATATTGTTATCTGATGCACTGCTTCAAGCAAATGCTGTAGCTAAAAATAAATTCAAAGCCATAACAGGTAATGCAGATATTCATATCCTTTCTACCAAGGAAAATATTTCAAAATTAACTTTTGCTTCTACTGATGAAAACGCTCGTATTTATAAAATGCGACCAAATTCTAATCTAACAATAAAAAAATATAATCAAACAGAAATTGATACTTACTATATAGGTATTGGTAGTTTACTACAAGAACTTGAAGCAGCTAGGTTAAAATACGTCAAAATCAATTCAGCCAATATTTTACCTGAAATAGTTAAAGAAAGTACTAAACTTATTGAATTAGAGCAAAACATCAAGAAAGCCAGTAAAGTAGCATTGTTATTATTTACTTTCATCATTGGTATACAAACAGTATCTTTATATTATTTAAGTACTATTACTATACCAGATAGTTTAAAGTCTAATTTTGACTACGCTAATAAACAAATAATATCGTTAAAAAAAGAAAACGAGATTATTCAAAATGTGAAAAAACAAACAGAACCTATACAACCAATCTTAAGTGATATTTTAGCTAATAAGCCAGACAATAATACTTTAGGCTTTACAAAACTTTCCATTAATAATAGTCAGGATGATAAAAATAATGATTGGATAAAAATAGATTTAGTAGCTAATGAACCAATGAAAATACAAGAATTTAGTTCTAATTTAAATAGCGATAGATTTAAAAACATAATGTTAACTAAGATAGATAATACTGTTGATGGAATTAATTCTGCTGAAATCTCTATATTAAAAGTAATTAAAAATACTCCTAAAAAGAATAAAAATATAAAAAAGGAGAAAGATGAATAAATGAAAATCAAAGAATTATCTAAAATTAAAGGAGCTTTTAAATATATAGGTATAACTTCTATTGTATTTTTAATCATATTAGGTTTATTTTTTGAGTTGAGTGTGAGTTACCAGGAGGCAAACATTACTAAAGCTAATATGACTAATATGCAAAAAACGATAGATGAATACAATAATTTAGCTATTAAAATAAATGAAGAAACATATAGACCTGTAGATAAAGAGCAATTAGATACTGTACAAACAGAAATTTTAAATAATCTAGCTAAAAATCAATTACTTTTAGAAAAGTTCTCAGAAAAAGAAGCTAAAAAAACGAATAAAAAAGATACAAAAATATCCTTTAGAGAATATGATATCTCTTTTGTAGGAGATTGGTCAAAAGCTATAACTGTAGTTACAAATTTTACTAACACAAGTGATGCCCTAATAACCATAGAAAAAATACAAATCTCTAGTGATGAAACTAATAACACTAAATCTAAAGATAAAATAAATACTAATCAAACTAATAATGTAAAGGTCGATATGGTATATAGAATTTACATAAAATAGGAGGACAAAATGAAAAGCTTTTTTAAAAATATTCAACTGAAACCTAAAAAAAATAAAGATATAAGCTATGATGACGAATTAGTGAATAATCTTACGATTAAAACCAAGCCAAAACTAAAAGTTATTATTTCTCTTACTTTATTAGTATTTATAGGTAGTGTTACAGCAACATTATTTTTCTTTAATTATGATAGTAATAATAATAAAAAAAACACTACAACTAAGCCTAATATAAATACCAATGCAATAGCTAAAAATAAACAAGCAAATAATAATAACTATATAGATTTAGCTAGCTTAGAAAATCCTTTTGTCAATAAAGATAGTCCTATTTATCTAGCAAATAATCCAGAAAAAATGGTCAAAAATAAAATTCAAAATACTAATTTACCTGCTATACCTAATTACAATCAAAATGGTAATTTACCACCAATTCCTTCATTTAATCAAAACAATTTACCACAAGTCCCAGCTATAAATACAACACCAACATCTCAAATTCAAGGAATTTCTTCTAATGAATATGGAGAAAATATTGCTATTGTAGACGGTCAAGTGGTAAAAGAAGGTGATACTTTACATGGTAATACTATATCTAAGATAAATAATAATGGTATTACTTTCAGTAATGGTAATCAAATATCTTATAATATAGCACAATAAGGACGGGATAATTTATGCAAAAAATTTTAAATAAGACAATTATGCTTACTATTCCCTTAAGTATAACTTTAACTTCATTTGCTCATGCAAATCCAAGTCAAGAAGCACAAGCATTTGCAGCTCAATTCAAAAAAGAACCACTTAAACCTAAACTAACAGCTGAAGATGTACTTAATAAATATGCCGAAAATAAGGATAATGCTAAAAATACAAATGTAGAAATAACCACTATTAATGAAACACCAACACCACTAAATATATATGGCGAGGGAATTCCTACAGATTATAAATATATTCCCACAGAAAATGATATTGTAACGCTAGAAGATGAACCTGTATATGATGGTCCTAAATATAATTTTGATTGGCAAGGAGCCCCCCTTGCCAGCGTATTTTATTTACTAGGAAAAATTTCTGGAAGCAATATCTTAGTAGTAGATAGTGATGACTTAAATGACGTTAAGGTATATGCCACACTTAAAAATGTAACTTTAGATGAAGTAGTATCTTATTTAACAGCTACCTATAACTTAAATTGGTCTAACTCTAATGGGACTTATAGGATTTCTAAAGATGAAGATACTATGCTAAGTTCTGAGCGTTTTAATGTAAGATATGCAGACAAAGAAAAATTAATAAACGAGCTTAAAGGACTAGGTATCGATGAAGCAAATATAGTGGCTAATGACCAATATTCTACAATTACCGTTACAGGAAATAGCTACGAATTAACTCAGGCAGGAAGGCTTATAAAATCCATAGATAAACCAGTAAGTCAATGCTTGATTGTAGCACAATTAATCGAAACATCTCACACTAAAGATTTAGATGTTGGCTTTAACTATACAATGCCAAGTTACATGCACAATGTTGATGACCCTATATCACATCAGAATTGGGGAACAAAATTAACTTTTGGTGTAACTAGTCAGCTTAATGAAGCAATATTTAAGGGAAAAGTAATGAGTAGACCTGTTATTTTAACAGAAAATGGACATGAAGCAAAACTTTTTATGGGCGATAGCGTGCCAATTCCTCAGCAAAATACAGCAGATGGTTCTACTAATATTACTTTTGATTACCAAGATATAGGCAGTACCTTAAATATTAAACCTACTATAGATAAAGCTTCTGGAATAGTGAGTCTAGATATCGATACACAGATAAAAAATATTACAAAATATATAGAGCAAGGTGGTATGCAAGCTCCACAGATTGCAAGTCGTGAAGCAAACACCATTGCTCATTTAAAATCTGGTCAAACATTTGTTATTGGTGGACTTATGAGTAAAGAAGACTTTGATACAATATCTGGTATTCCACTTTTAAGAAAACTCCCTCTTTTAGGCAAATTATTTGAATATCATACGAAAAATAAATCTAACACAGAAGTATTCATCACCATAACGCCATATATTATCAACGATGATATACCTGAAAATCTATTACCACAGATAAAAAAAGAAAACCAAGTATTAAATGAATTAACTTCAACTACAGATAATCAAGAAAATCAACAAAACTTAAAGAAGGTGAATTAATGGAATTTATTACAGATGAATCACTAAAACAAAAGATGATAGATAAAGGTAAATATATAGATGCCTCACTTGTAAAATTAAATATACCTGCAAATATTGTCGCTTTAGTAGATAAAAACATTGCTCAAAAATATAAGATTCTTCCCTTTAATTACGATGAAGAACATCAAACTTTATATATTGTTTGTAATGAAGATGCATTGCTTGAGCAAGATGAAATTGAAGATATTTTTTCTACAAAGTTAAATGCAACAATTAAATTAGTTTTAACTGACAATTACAATCTAAAAGAAGCTCTAAAATACTACTACAAAGTAGACTTAAATACTCAAAGTATGGCTCATGAAGTACAAGAAAATATAGAAGATAATGCTCCTATCTTAAATAAAGTCAAAAATATCATAGCTGATGCCATAGAATTTGGAGCGTCAGATATACATTTTTTACCTTATAAATTTAATAATCGCTATTCTATAAAAATTTTATATCGCATAAATGGTAAAAACGTAAATCATAGTGCAGATTATGATTTTACAGAAAATGAAATACCTAGAATATCTATGGCAATTAAACGCTTAGATACTTCAGCTAGTTCCGATATGCTTAGAAAAAATATGCCAAATAAAGGCTCTTTTCTAACAAAAGATAAATTAGGAAATGATGTTGATGTGCGTATTTCTACCATGCCTATGGTATCTGGTATGGAAAAAGTAGTACTTCGCCTTCAGCAATTTTTGAGTAAGCAAAAGACTTTATATGATATAGGTTATCTATCTAAAGATATTGATATTATCAAAAATCAACTTAAAATTTGCCCAACAGGATTGTTTATTATAACAGGACCTACAGGAAGCGGTAAAACCACCACACTTCATGCTCAAATTGGTGAAGTAGTAAAAAATGCAGATTATGAAAAAATAGTAGTAACTATTGAAGACCCTGTAGAAATATATAATCCTAATTACTGTCAGGTTCAGATCCACGAAACAGAAGACAATGCTACTAACTTTAGTTCACAAAAAGCATTACAGGTAATTTTAAGACAAGACCCAGAAATTATTCTCTACAATGAAATCAGAAATAAAACAGACGCTGAAACTGTAATTCAAGCTGGAGCAACAGGACATCAGGTATTTACGACACTACATGCTAATGACTGTATAACGGCAATTTCAAGGCTTCTTGATTTAGGCGTGTCTAAAGTATCTTTGTTAAACCAAGTAAATTTAATCAGTTCTCAAAGACTTATTGGTATACTTTGTCCTCATTGTCAAAGAGAATACAAATTATCTGAATCGGACAAAATTTTATTATCTGAAGAAGAATATAATCGACTTTCAACAATAGATTTAAAACAAGTAGGAACTGTAGAACAAAGAAATAATTGTCCTCATTGTAATCATACTGGCTATATTAATCGAATAGCTATTGTTGAATATGTTTTATTTAATGATGATTTAAAAGACATCTTGTATCATACAAGTTCAATGAAAGAAATTAAAGAAGCCTTAAAGAAAAATAAATTTATTTCTATGTGGGAGAAAGGTTTAGATTATGTAGTAGCAGGAAAAACTAGTCTAATTGAACTTTATAATCAAATTGGTAATAAAGATGCTATCAATAATCTCATTAATAATTTATAGGAGGATATATGGACGAATTACTATTTAAACAAATAATTTATGAAATAGTAAACTCTATACTAATATTTTTGCACATCAAAAAACGTACAGTGCCAAATGATATTGATTTATTAAAGTTTTTTAGAGTATTAAGGCGTTATCAAAAGGCAGGTATTCCTATGGATAAAGCATTAGAAGAATACTTAGAATCTAATCATGAGATAATGAAGCCTTATCTAAAAAATGTAATTGCTGAATTAAATTCAGGACGAAGTTTATCTGAAGCAATAGTTAAACAAAAAATTGTACCAAATTTCATTGCAGAAATGATAAAAATAGGTGAAACAACCAATATGACTGCTATTTTAGATGAGATTGTATATTATCTAAAGCAAAAAACAGATATAGCACGAAAAATAAAATCCAATTTATTCACCGTTAAAATAATGTTTGCTGGTTTGATCGTTCTGATGATAGTAGCAATCTATATGTTAGGTAGAATGAAAGGCGTATTTGATAATTTAAACGCTGATTTACCATTTATAACTAAACTATTATTAAATTTTGGTGATTTTGCTATTTATTATATTTGGTTATTGCCTTTTATAGTTATAGGTTTTGTTTTTCTATATAAAGTAATAATAAAAAAATACAAAGAAAAAATCGATATATCACTTTTAAAAACACCAATTTACAAAGATATTTTAAAACTAACTACACATTATTACATCTGCAAAATACTTGCTATTTTGCTTAAAAATGGTATAAGAACATATGATGCTTTAAGATATACAGCTATGGCAATAGATAATAGCAGATATAGAGATGAATTATTAGATATAGCTGAAAAAGTAAATAATGCTTATACTCTCTTAGATGCTGTTGAAGAAGTAGATAAACACTATAAGTTATTAGATAAAGATTTTATATTTGTTATTCGTTCTATTGTGCAAACAGGTATAGCTTCATCGGCTTTAGATGAGCTTTCTGAAGACTACAAAGAACAACTTTTAGCTAAACTTATAACTTTACCAGAAAAAATCTCTACTCCAATGATGGGTATTGCCTGTATAGTAGTGATAACAATATATGTTTCTATTTATATTCCAATCTTTACATTAACACAAAGTGCTCAAGGAATAGGGATGAGGTAATCGTATGAGGAGACCTGCATTTAATCTAATAACTTTAGTTATATATACATGTGCTGTTGTTATGCTTACAGGTATAGCCCTTTATGGTGCAAATGAATATCTAACTACTTCCAAAATAGCAGATACAAAATCTACCGTAGCAAATTATGCTACTGCTGTAAGTCAATATAGATTTGAAATAGGAGAATATCCAGATAATCTAACTGAACTTACTAAAAAAGGCAATAAAGATGTTGACGGCAATGATGCTTCACATTTTGGCCCATGGTTAAATAAAATTGAAAAAGATGCTTGGGATAAAGATTTTGTATATGAAACACTGAAAACAGGTGGTGATGAAACAGGATTTGTCATTTATTCTAAAGGAAGTGATAACAAAGGAATATTTAGTAATAATGAATTTAAAAATGGGGCTATCGGCATAATAGGTAAATAAAATAATAAAACACTAAAATAAAAATAAAGGAGACTTTCAACATGATAACAACATTAAATTACAAATTAGGTGCAATTACAAATAAAAAACAAAGAAAAGCTTTTTCTATTATGGAATTAATCGTTTACATGGTAGTTGTATTATTTTTAATAGGTGTGTTATTTTTTGGTTTGCCATTTCTAATTAATCAAGCGAGAGTAACTACTGCTAAGCAAGAAATGGATACCTTAAAAACTGCCGTAACAGCTTATCAAATGTTATGTACTAATCCAAGTGAAAGTATTACCGCAGAAGATTTAAAAACAGGACTTACTGCAGAAGAATCTTTAGATGGTATAGCACATGAAAATATTTTGCCAGAAGATGCTGATTTGAAAGACCCATGGGGCGGAGAATATGTGATTGAAACAGGTACTGATGGTAGTGGTAGTATCACTACTTCTAATGCAGTATCTATTGGTGGACTTGATAGTGAAGTAGTAATTTCATGGTGATAAAATAATAAAAAAGTAAAAAATATAAGGCAGATTAGAAAATCTAATCTGCCTTTATCATAGGAGGGTACAATGCATAGATATAGAAAAAGACCTGCAAGTATGTTAATATCAGCGATACTTGCTTCAATTATGTTTATAATTATAGCTAATAGCTTTATGAATTTGTGGGGAAATAGCTTTACAACTTTAACAGCAGCTAAGACAGCAACACAAGCACAAGCATATTCTGATATAGTATCTGAAAAAATAAAACTTGAAGGTACAGATGCAGAAGAAGTAACAACAAAAACTAAATTAAGTGAAATAACTGGCAATGATAGTGATGATGATTGGTTTTATACTTATGAAATAGAAAATGAAACAGAAGATGATAACGGAAATATTTTTAAAGTAGCGAGTATAAAAATTTATAAAGATGATGAAAATGGTCCAAGATATAGTACAGAAATCCCGCTATCTTCTTTAGGAAATAATACTGATGGCTTAGAAATAGGAATGGTAGTAGCTTGGACATTATCCGCTAATCCTTCAGATAACTATTTAGAATGTAATGGTCAATCAATAGACAGCACTAAATACCCTAAATTATATGCTTTAATGAAAAATGTACCTGATTATAGAGGTGTATTTCTCCGTGGATTAGGTGGTAATTCTACTTCTTTAGGAGAATTACAGGGTGATGCTATTCGTAATATAACTGGTAATTTTGTTGTTATTGGTAGTTCTATTGCATATGAAGGAGTTTTTTCACAAAATAGACATAGATTTTCAGGAACTGAATGGGGAGATTGGGGACCTACGCCATATTATTTAACATCATTTGATGCTTCTCGTGTTGTACCTACAGCTGAAGAAAACAGACCTGTTAATAAAGCTGTTAGATATTTTATTAAAGCAAAGTAATTTCTTTAGGAAATAGTAAATTAAACGAAATTAAATATAATGAATATGGTTATTATTGTGAATTTCCTAATGGATTATTAATTCAATGGGGTAGAGGTAAATGTTATGAATATCAAAGATATCCTATACCATTTACAACAGCAGTAAGTCCAGTAGTTTCTGGTGGAGGTAAAGGAGCTTCTATGGTAGATGTAGGTAGTTTTAGTGCAAATGGATTTTCTGCTCATTTATCTGACGGTTATGGTCAACACAACAGTTTTTATTGGATAGCAATAGGATATTAATTTCTTTAGGAAGTGGAGATAGTCTTGAAGTTGGTATGGTTATTGCTTGGACAATTACAACTAATCCTTCAGACAATTACCTCGAATGTAATGGTCAGGTTGTAGATAGTACTAAATACCCTAAATTATATGCTTTAATGCACAATGTACCAGATTATAGAGGTATGTTTCTCCGTGGACTAGGTGGTAATAGTGCAGATTTAGGTGAACTTCAAAACTATGCTTTAATAGAACATACTCATGAAATTACAATGCCTGCATCTCATGGTAAATCTGGGAATGGTGGTATTCCTAGATTTAGTGATGGTGATGTATGGTCTAATAATAAAACTAAATTAACTACTGGTATAACTGATGATATTCCTATAGCTAATGAAGTAAGACCAATTAATAAGGCAGTTCGTTATTTTATTAAGGCTAAATGACTTCTTTAGGAAGTAATCTAGGTGAAGTTGGCTCTAATGATAAAGGTTATTATTGGAAATTACCTAATGGCTTGATATTTCAATGGGGATATATTAGAAGTAATCATGGAGCTGGTCATGGTACAGATTATGTTCAATTTCCAATAAGATTTCCAAATAAAGCCATTGTAGGAATAGGAAATGTTAATAATTCCACAACTGGATTACATTATAATTCTGGAGGGGTAGATAATTTAACAACAATAGGAATGAATATATCTTGTGATAATCCAGGAGCTTATTGGCTTGCTATTGGTAATTAATTTCTTTAGGTTGTCCAAAAGAGTTACTAGTTCCTGGTATAGTAGCAAAGGCATTTTTGAAATAACCATGTGTATTTCCTTCATTTTTTTGAAAATACTCCCATGACCAAGCTCTAATTGGTAAATTACTAACTAAATTATTAGAACCATTAACTTGATTATTTCCTTGAACCGCAATAGTTTTATTAAGAAAATCTGCTAAATTAGGTAATTGATTTAGTGCAAGTATATTTGTACTTATACCACCAATAGTATTAAGATTGTAAGAACTACCTGCACCAACAATAAAACGATCTCTTAAGTCTGGTGTACCATCTGTTCCATCACATAAATGGTAGTTTAATGGCAAAGTATTTAGAGAACCTGTATAAGCAATAATACCGCCTATTGGCACAGAAAAACTGCTACCTAAAGAAATTATATAAGTTAGTTACTGTGATATAATATAAATAAGTTCTTACAACATAAAAGATTAATGATTATTAAAATAATCATTGAATTCTTTATATAATGCATTAATAGCTTTTACTTGACTTTCTTGAAGCGTATGAGAATATATATTTAAAAGCACATCAGGACTTGACCAACCACCAAGCTTTTGTATATCTACAATAGCAACTTTATTATGGATAAGATTTGTAGCAAAAGTATGTCTTGTACTATGAATGTGCAAGTCCTCTGGTAACCCTAAACGCTTCAATCTTTTTTTCATATTCTGTAAAAGATTATTAGGATTGTAAACATCACCTTTTTTAGTACAAAATACAAGATTATACATATTAGTATATTTATGCTTAGAAAAATATTCTTCCTGTTCTTCTTTTAGTATTAATAATTTATTCATTAATTCTTGTGGTATAGGTATAACTCTAATCGAAGATTTATTTTTAGGAATAGATTTTAACTTAGGTTTATTATTAATTACAACTAAAACTTGACTTATAAATATAGTATTATTATTAAAATTAACTTTATCCCAACTAAGCCCTAATATCTCGGATCTTCTTGCTCCTGTGAAAAATAATAATTCATATGCTAAATGATATCTATAATTTTTAGAATTATTCAAAAATAATACTTGTTGTTCTTTAGTAAAAACATTTTTAGGTACATTAATAATCCTAATATTCTCTGTATATGAGGCTACATTTTCTTTTACAATATTTTCTCTAACAGCTTGATTTAAACAAGAGATTATAAGTGAACGTATTTTATTAACAGTCCAATTAGATAAACCTTTTTTCTTCGTACATAAAATAGATTTATTCCCATATTGTAACAAATTAGATAAAAATTCTTGTATATCTCTAGTTGAAAGATTTTGAATAAATCTTCTGCCTATATTAGAAGGTCTTACATGAATATTAATATAGGTTAGACATACGTTTCTTGTAGTGATTTCATGTTTAGGATATTTGTATATCATATACCAGTTATACATATAATTACCAAAAGTTACATTTTTGCGTTTCATAAAAAACACTCCTTTATTTTTGTATTATTATACATAAAGGAGTGTTTTTTTACTAAGTGAATAACATTTTAGTTTTTAAATGCTATTTCTTGTTTATTCCATCTATCCATAAACCACTGATAAATTTCTAGTTCATTTATAGAAATATTGGTTACATCAGATATATATTGCCAATCATCACTATTAGCCATCATTCTCATAGCAATTTTTTGAGCTACTTTTTTAGTAAATTCAATATTTAAATTTTTTATATTTTCTTCAAGATAATCTATTACTCTACCTAAAGCCTCTGTAAAACATAACATATAATCATGAAAAAGTTCATTTACTACACTATGCTTTAAAGTTTGAAAAATTTTTTCTAAATATAGCGTTTGATTATTTTCTTTTGATATAAAATCTCCAACTTCATCTATATCATAACAATCTAATAAATTTATAGGATATTTTGAAATATCATTTCCATTTTTTTTACTAAAGAATATCCGACAAACACCTTCGTGAACTAATTCTTGTATTTTTATATCCATGTCTTGATTATACCTATAGATTTTAAATATATTATCTAACCTATTTTTAACAATATTTTCTTCAATATCACATAATTTAAATTCTGCTATACTTGTCATTTCAGAGATATATTTTTTATTTTTATTATCTCTTAACATATTATAGGCAATGTTGGTTGCAACTTCATCTTCAAGTATAGTATTATTTTTTTCTATTTTTGTTTCTAAATACCAAACCAAATTATTCATCATAGACACTAAATTACTATATGTGTAAAAGAAATATAAATCTCTAAAATTATCATGAGTTAATGTTTGCAATTCTTTTCTAAGAAATACGATTTCTGATTTATCCGCAGATAAAATATTACCTACTACATTTAAATCTTCTACCTCATCAATTAAATATGTTGGTGGATTTTCATATTTTGAATCTAATAATAGTTTATGAGTAACTTCAAAAGCTATATCGCTTATTTTTATATCTAAACTTTGATTTCGCAATATTGTGTCTTCTATCATAATATCATCTCTTTCATTTATTTTATCTTAATTGTAGCATATTACTAAATAAATATTAATTATTATGATTTATTTTAATATCCTCAATATAAAAGATATCATTACTGATTAATCTTAGTTTTAAGATAATTTCATACTCAAATTTATGTTTAAATATTACTAAAGAACTATCTATATCGATATCATTCAAAATAAAGCCATAACTTTCAAAAGTAGCTAATAAATTAGTTGTATTCATTATTTTTAGTTTTAAGGCTTTAATCTCATTAATTATTTTGTTGTTTAATTTAGTCATGTATATCTTCCTTTCTACCTATGCGACTGTTTTTTTTGTTGATTTTCGCACGTCTTGAGATAATGGCAGAAGGGAAAAAAACAAGGGTAGCGAAGCTATTCATTTCACCCTTGTTTTTTTGGAATGAATGCCATTATAGTGCGAGCAGAAAAGCGACAAAAAGTTATTTTATCATTGTTTTAAATTTAATCCGCAGGATTATTTTTATCATTTATTACATTTATTTTGTGTTCGATTCGAACACAATTTGACTAAACGTATATTCTAAAAATCAAATATGATTGCCTAAAAAAATGTGTTCGAATCGAACACATTTTTTAGTTACTGACAAAAAGTTCAGCTTTTTTTGCCTATTTTCATCGAACACAAAACCATTTTAAACTCACAAACCCTTGATATATAAGGATAAAAAAATTTTTTCATTTTTTCAAAAGTCGATACTTTTAAAATTCACTTCCATGATACCATAGTTTTAACAGGGATTTAGGAGGCGTTCAAATGAACAAAAAAGCATTTTTAGAATGGGAGTTGATTTTATATTCATCTATCATGTTAATACTTTGTCTTGTAGGGATATTTTCTTTTACAAATTATGCTATGGCTAAGTTTGATATACAAAAAGAACAAATAAACAATTTAGATGTAGCATTAGAAAGATATAGCACAGACCATTTAATGATAAAAGATGTATATATAGATAACGAAAATAATATTGTAGATAAAAAGCAAAAAACATATCCTGAAAAATTAGATGAACTAATAGATTTAGGGTATATAAACCATATTGAAAATATAGATGACTTTGAATATAAACCATATAAAAAAGACAACTATTATATTTACTATGAACTAAAGATAAAAAAGCCGTTATCTAACTCTTATTATATAAGCGAAGGTAGTAAACGAAGTGAATATATAGCAAAGGAAGACTAAGAAATGTTATTAATGAAAATACTTATTGCTATTAATATTTTATATTTAATCATTGAAGATTTTCGCACAAAGACAGTTAGTATCTATTATTGTATCAGTCTATTTACGTTAAGTACCACATATGCTATATTCTCTAATTTTAATATTGTATGTTATCTAAACAATTTATTATCTGGAACATTATTTTTGGTGTTTATCTATGCTTCATCAATTAAACTAAAAAATTGCAATAATATTAATATTACTTTTGTTAATGAGGATAATCGCCTAGATAAAGGACTTTCGTATTTACCAATAATATTTTTAGGTTATGTAATATACAAAATCTTTGATTTTGATGATATATTTGCTAATTATTTAATAACATTTCAAAATAGCATGGATTTTTTATCATTACCACTGTGTATTCTAACATGTTTGATAATATTTATTCAGGTTTTAAGATGCTTTAAATCAAATAAGCAAATAATAACCAGCATGGGAGATGGAGATATTTGGGCAATGATGGGGATAGTTGGCTTTATACCTTTAGGTGAATTTTTTATCATAATATTTTTAGCTAATATCACATTCATTTTAATTTACACAACAAGGAGATTTTTATGCAGCTAGGATTTAACCGAGTCAATTTTATAAAAGACATTATTAACAATAAATTTAATGGTAATATAACAAAATGTGCAATAGAATTATCCTTATCTAATAGTTATCTGCACGCTGTAATTTATGATACTAAAAATAAAGGTGGCATAAAGTTATTAAATGCTATTATTAATTATTGTACTAAAAACAAAATAGATTATCATAAATATATTTTTATAAATTTAGGAGAATGAAATGAGTATTAAAGACTTTTTAAAACCAGCACCATACATTAATAACACAAATCCCATAAATCCCTCTGATAGGGCAAAAGATGATTATGATGTTGAATTATCTAAATTAACCAATGATAGATTTAATCTTTTGCGATTAGTGGCAATTTTAGCTTTTGTTATAGTTATAATGGCAATTTCATTAATTTACTTTGCTACAAAATCTGAAATTAAACCATATATAGTAGAAGTAGATACACAAACGGGAATAGTTAGAAATGCAGGCTATCTACAAGAACAAAAATATGAACCACAAGAGGTAGCTAAAAAATATTTTATAACAGATTTTATCAAAAAAATGCGAGAAATACCTTTAGACCCTGTGCTATATAAAAGGAATATTAACTCATCTTATGCCTTTTTAAGTAGAGATGCTATGGGAAAATTAAATCATTATCTACAATCTGAAGATATCGCTAAAACATTAGGTCATAAGACAGTGCAAGTAAAAATAAATGTTATTTTGCCACTTACAGAGAGCAATAATTCCTATCAAGTCAGATGGGTAGAAACAAGATATAGTTTAGATACAGGAAATAAAGAAACTGTAGAAATGTCTGGAGTATTTACCATTGCCATAAAACCACCAGAAAATGAAGAAATGGCATTAAAAAATCCACTTGGCATATATATAACAGATTTTTCATGGGATAAAGAAGCTGTAAAACAAGATAAAAATAAGAAGTAGGAGAGGTAATTATGAATAGAAAAATAGCTGCAATTTTAGCAGTATTAATGATAAATAGTTATCAAATAACAAATGCAAACGCAAATGAAAATATCACAGTAAATGAAATAAAACAAGATATAACAAAGCTTAATGAACACAAAGATAATAAAGACTATGATGTAGAACAAGCTGTAGCCAAGCTTTATGAAAAAATAAGTGATTTAGAGGCTAAATTAGAAGTTGAAGTAGACCTTGCCACCAAAGATAAAGACGCTAAAATAACTGATTTACAAACAAAACTAGATAATATCACTAAAGAAAAGCAATCCGTAAAAGAATATTTAAATGACCTTAAGCAAAATCCTCCAGAAAATAAAGTAAATGAATTACCAAAATTAACTTATGATGCACCAAAACAAACTACTAAAGATTATGTAATTTTGCCACCTAATTCTTCAAGAGCTAATAACTATATTCAAGATGGCAAAAATGCTCAGGGCTATGCTCGTATGGTATTTTCTTATGGACCAGAACAAGTATATAAGATTTACTGCAAAATAGGTTATCTAACAGATATTAAATTTAAAGATAATGAAAAAATAACTTATGTGGGTGGTGGAGATACTGCTCAATGGTTAATAGACCACGCTACAGTAGAAAACACATCTCATTTGTATGTGAAACCTATAGCTAATAATATATCTACAAATGTAATTGTAAATACGGATACAGGTCATATTTATCAAATACTATTAAATTCTGGCGATTGGTTTAACCCTATGGTTAGCTGGAGTTATGGAAATGAAGATGACATTCAAAAACAAATAAAACAATCTATGGATAATGCCTATATTGAAAAAGATAATATTAAGCCAGAAAATATAAGTTTTAATTACAAAATTAAAGGCAATAAAAATATAGATTTTATGCCAACAGCTGTATTTAATGATAAACGAAAAACATATATTAAATTTAAAGAATTAGATACATTACCTGTTTTATTTATTAAAGACAAAGATAAAAAATTAATCTTAGCCAACTATAAAACTTCTAATAATACTTTTATTGTAGAAACGATATTTGATGAAGCCATTTTAAAATCAGCTGATGAAGAAGTAACTATTACAAGGAAAGATTGATATGAATATATTAGACAAGGTTCGTCATAAAGACACAACTTATTTAACAAACAATATAAAAGATAATCAGCCTGCTGAAACCTTAGGTGAAGCACTGAAAAAAGATGAAGAAGACATAGATAATCTACAAACCACTACACAAACATCAACTGTTAATAAAAAAGTAGTTATAGGATTATTTTTATTCTTTATGACTGTAGCTGTAACCGTATTTATTTTTAGTTCAGATGATTCTTCCGATGAGAAAAAAGAAAATAAACCCAAGGTTGAAGTTGCAGATACTCAAAATGATTATAATGTAGCCAAAACAGGTAGCGTAGATACAATTCCAGATAATTATGATTCTCTAGCTAAACACGAACAACAACCAAATAAAAATATTAATAATCAAAATCAAGCTCAATATGTACAAAAAAGACCAGCAACTAATTCAAGTAATAATACTAATTATTATCCAGAAAATAATAATGAAGTTCACTATTCAAGACCTGTACCAATATTACAAAGCCAGCCTCCTAGTTATATACCTAAGCAACAAACATCTAATACAGCCAATACTACTTCTATAAATTCATCAAATACAAATAATGAACAAAAACAAGATGAAAAAAATATATTTGCAGCAGCTATAAAATTTATGTCATTTAACCAAGATAACCAAGATGAAAATACAAGTGAAACAGTAACTACTGAAAATCCTACTAATAATACATTTTCCTATCCTCAAGTTAATAATATAAACGAAAATACTATTTTAGCAGGAACCTTAATCAATGCTACTCTTTTATCAGGCATTAACAGTCAAATCGGTGGGCAAATAATGGCTCAAATTAATAATAATATCTATGACTCTTTATATGGAAATAATTTATTAATTCCTGCTGGTAGCAAAATTATAGGTCAATATGAAAGTGCCATTAAGCAAGGACAATCAAGAGTAGATATATCTTGGAATACACTTATTTTTCCTAATGGAGATACCTATAATGTTGAAAATATGTTTAAATCAGTAGATGCTCAAGGTTATGCAGGTATAAAAGGAGATGTCAATAATCACACGGGAAAACAAATAGGAGCTGGTATATTAGCTAGTGCTATTGGAGCTTTAGGAAACATAGCTACTGGTAATAATTACAGTGAATATGGCTGGAGAAATAGTGGCGATTTAGCAGCTCAAGGAGCAGCTACAAGTCTTATAAATACAGCATCTAAGCTATTTGAAAAGCAAATGAATATCGAGCCAGAAATAACTGTTAATCCAGGAACATCAATTAATATCATGACAATTACTAATCTGGTTTTTTAATGGAGGTTTGTTATGCAAAATCCAATTAATAGATTTATAACCTTTCTATCAATAACCGTTTTATTTACCTTTATAGGGATATTTGTAGCTACTCAACAAGTAGCTTATCACTGCGAATATGATAGTGCTTTAGGACAAGGGTTTCAAATTACAAATAATATTGTTTTATATAAACCATGGATGTTTATTATCTGGTATATACACGCTTCAGATATAATTCCTACAATTATTCATAACGCTGAAAACAGCATCTATATTTGTATATTACTAGGTATGAGTATATCACTATTTATCATAAGGCGAAAATCTCCAAATACCTCTCATGGCTCAGCCACTTGGGGAGGTAAAAGAGATATAAAAAAAGCCCATTTAAAAGCTAAAGAAGGTGTAATTTTAGGAATTAATCCTTTTACTTATACAAAAAACTTAATCTATAAACAAACATATCTGCTGCAATATGACATCAATGAAAAATCTCATACACTTCTTGTTGCCCCTACTCGTACAGGAAAAGGTGTAGGCGTTATTATTCCTACACTATTAACATGGAAAGAATCCGTTTTTGTTCTAGATATCAAAGATGGTGAAAACTGGGATTACACAGCTAGCTTTAGACGCAAAGGTTTAAAGCAAAAAGTACTAAATTTTAATCCTTTAGATACAAAGGGAATAACTGCTCGTTGGAATCCTATTGCTAAAGTCCAGTATAGAACAGATAGGGAATACGCTGATGTTATGACCATAGCCAATATGATAGCAGACCCTACAGGAAAAATGGCAAATGACCCTAAAAGCAAGCACTGGATACTCACAGCATCAGCATTAATTGAAGCTGTTATTATGCACTTATTATATGTCCATGATAAAGAACATAAACCTGTACCTAATATGGGAGATGTAACTAGATTTATTTCTTCATCATCACGGTCTTTCGATGAGGCTATAACTGAAATGATGTATTATCAGCATATCACACCAGAAGAAGCATTTTCAGATGATAATATCTTTCAAAAAATTTATGGAGATTATGTAGAAATTAATGCTTTTAATGATAGTTTTTTAGAAACTGAAGAAACTGATAGTCTAAAACTCAGAAAAATACGCTCTGATATTTTAAATATTTCAGAAGATGATTTAGATAAAAACTCATATTATAACGATTACAGCAAGTTCTTAAATTTTAGTGAAATTAAAGCATATTTTAAAGATGATTATCAAAATCTAGATTTTGAAATGAAACCTTATTGTTTTTTATTAACTCACCCAAGAGTTGCCTCTGGAGCTTATAAAATGGCATCTCGAGCCGAAGAAGAACAGTCTTCTGTATTATCTACAGCAGCTACAGGATTTCAGCTTTATCAAGACCCTGTAATTTCTAAAAATACGGCTGTAAGTGATTTTAAACTTGATGATGTAATGAACTATGAAAAAGCTGTATCACTGTACCTTGTAGCTTCATCATCAGATAGAGCAATTTTACAACCAATATTTCGCTTGATGCTAGATTTCTTTTTACGACGCAATATGAAAAATTTAACTGAACGAAAAAAGCATAAATGCCTACTATTATTAGATGAGTTCCCTCAAATAGGTAAAATTGACCAATTTGAAATGGCTATAGCTACTATGGCAGGCTATCAACTTCGTTCTTTAATCATTATTCAGAATTTAAGTCAGCTATACAGCATCTATGGCAAAGACACCTCGATTATCTCGAACTGTGCCGTAAGGGTATTTTACACGCCCAACGATGATAATACACCAAAAGTAATATCAAATATGTTGGGTAAAGAAACTATAACCGTAACCTCTAAATCTGAAACCAATAATTTATTAAAGAAAAACAAATCATGGCAATCTGCTGCTAGAGATTTAATGACAGTCGATGAAGTATTAAATCTTCCTGAAAGTCAAGAGATTGTTTTTATCAATGGTAAACGCCCTATTTTGGCTAAAAAGCTTTTATATTACAAAATCCCTTTCTTTTTAAATAGGGTATCTATATGGCAAAAAGAAGATAACAATGTACTTAATCCTAAGTACCCACCACTTTTAAAATCAGATTATTGTACTATCGTGGATAGTTATACTAAGTTATTACCCAAAGCTGTAGAAAAAGGAAAATTAAATTCATTAAGCAATAACATAACACTAAAAAAGAATACTAAAAAAATTAATAGTAAATTAAGCGTTATCAGTTTGTATATATTAACAATCAAAAATAAAATAAAAATCTTATTAGCTAAGAAAAAACAGCAACCAGAAAAAATATCACAGCCCAATTTTGTGGCCAAATATAGTATAAATGAACTGCAAAAACCTAAAATCAAGACATCTATTACTTCAGCTGAAGAAATTCCTATAACAGCTATAGAAGATATAAAACAAATTGAAGAATTAGAACCTATACAAAATGAAAGTGAGGATAATATGAATATGTTAGAAACTAAAACTGATGAACAAATACCAGGAATGGGTGATTTAATAACTAAACAAAATACAACTAAAACAACAGAAAATGAAGCTACATTTACAGATACCTTTGAAGATGATGACATTAATCAAGCTAAAGATAACTATACAGAAACTGTTAATAACAATAATGATGAAACTAAAAATACAGAGATAGAACATGCAAAATCTGATGAAGAAAGTGAAACTAAAGAAATAAATTCAAAAGCTGAAGATAATAAAACTAATCAAGTAAATGTAGCAGATGAACAAACATCTACTGAAACTTCAAAAAATGAGTCAAAACCTACAATAAAATCTAAAAAAATAATTATTAGAAGAAAATTTATCCAATGGAAATCTTCTTCTGAAGTAGATATGAAAATGCTTTCATATTTACATAATTTAGGAATTGCAAATATTGAAGAACTCAATTTTTATTTAGATAATTGCACTTTATCTATAGATGAAATTCAAGAAAAAATAGCTAGATATCAACAAGAACTTGATGAGTTTGCTGCTATTTATGATGAATTAGAGGCTAGCTAATGAAAGATAATACTAGATTTACTGAAAGATTAGCTTTTCTTTTTCAAGATATAAAGCCTTATTTGATAGATGACGATGTCTGTGAAATTATGGTTAATGATGATTCCCAAGTATGGGTAGATACATTTTCAAAAGGGCTTATCTATACAGGAAAAATCCTCACAAATGATATCGTAAGTAATATTATTGTACAAATTGCAAACCACTCACATAAGATTTGCAATAAGGATAATCCACTACTTGAAGCCGAGATTTTAAATATGCGTTTTCAAGGCTTTTTATCGCCAGATATAGTTAAAAATTCAAGCTTTTGTATTAGAAAACACGCCAAAAAAATCTTTAACCTTGATGATTATGTACAAAACAAAACCATGACTAAATATCAGCAAGAAATTATTATACAAACTATTTATGATAAAAAAAATATCATAGTAGCAGGTGGTACAGGTAGTGGAAAAACAACTTTAGTAAATGCCTTACTTTTTGAAATAGCAAAATTAAATAACAGAGTAATAATTATTGAAGATACCAAAGAATTAAAATGTGATGCTAAAAATAAGCTTGCTTTAATTTCTACTAAAACTACATCTATGGAAGATTTATTACGAGCAACACTTCGTTCTCGCCCAGATAGAATTATCTTAGGCGAAGTTAGAGGTAGTGAAGCATTTACACTTATAAATGCCTGGTCAACGGGACACAAAGGTGGTATCTCTACTGTACATTCTAATAGTGCATTTCACACTCTAACAAGAATCGAAACCTTGGTAGGCTTTGGTACAGATAAGGTGCAACCTTCAATTATTGCAGATGCTATAAATGTAATAATTTATATCAAAAAAACGCCAACAGGTAGAATAATAGAAGAGATACGCAAAGTTATTACTTACGACAAGAAAAAAGAAGAATATATAACAGAAAAATTAGCTTAAAGGAGATTTTATCATGCAAAAAATTATTAAATTCATTATGGAAAATAAATTATTTATCTTACAGTTAACATTTTTAGGAATTATAGCTATGAATCAAACAGCGTTTGCTTCGGATTTTGCGATGAATACATCCTCGCCATTCGATGAACCTATTAATAAACTGAAAACTATAATTGTAGATAATTTGCCTAAAGTATTTATTTTAATTGCTACTGTTTTAGCAGGTTTTACCATCGCTATGGGGGAATCACAGATTACAGGAAAAATATCTAAATTATTTTTAGGTGCTATAGCTGCTTGTTTTGCTGGTAGTATAGTAGCATATTTCTTCTTAGATGGCTCTTCTGGAGCGTGTTTTTAATGAAATACACCATTCCTGTATTTAAAGCATTAACCGAAAGAGCCACACTACTTGGTGGTCCAAAAGAAATAGTCTTATTAAATGCAGTATTAGCACTTATTATTTGGACTATGTTTAATACTTTATGGATAATACCATTCAATCTTATAATTCATTTCTTCAGCATTTATGTGAATAAATTTGATGACAGATTTTTTATTTGTTTACTTAAATTTTTACACAAGAAAAAATTTTATGATGTGTGAGGTAAATATGTACTTGTTTAGAAGATACGATGAAAAAACTAATATTTTAGCAAGTTATTTGCCATGGCTATATTTAGTTAAAGATAACATTATTAGAAATAAAGATGGCTCACTATTATGTGCTTTTATTTACGAAGATATAGATACTGCTATTTTAAAACAAATAGCAGTATCTAATATTTCTTTATGGATAGATTATGTAGATAAACAAAAAACTTTATACATTGTCTATAATCCACTACTTTATAATGCAGATTTAAAAAAAATAAATTCATCTATAGAAAAATTTAGTGAATTTATCTTGGAAATAGAACATAATTTTCGTCTATGTTCACTTAAAAATACAACATTAATTAACAGTTTATACAAAATTATTACCATAGATAAAACCATTTCTATGATGAATAATCCTATTTATTTAGATTACAAATTAACTAAAAATCACAGTTATAAAAAATATCTTAAAGAATATTTAGTGATCGATGAATATTATCTTCAATGTGTGAAATTACTAGGATATCCAGAATTTTTAACTAAAAGCCTTATCCTTTATCTTGAGCATAACAATATACAATTTCGCTACAATAAACGCTTAATTTTTCTATCAGATAAGGATAAACAAAAAGAAATTCAAAGATATACTAAAAATTGGAGCAAAAGCCATAAAGAATTTTTAAAAGTATTAACCTATGAAGATAATTCTCTTTGTGCTTACTACAATAACATATTAGTTATTTATAACAAGGATATACAAAAATTAGTTGAAGATATAACAAATGTTACTAAATTTTTAAATCACTATGGAGTACCCACCGTAATAGATAAATCCAATATGGGTGATATTTGGTATAGCACTATTTTGGGAATGTTTCGCTCTAATCTAGTATCTCCACTTATGGAAATAGATGAAAGTAAAGATATGTTTTTTATTTGAGGAAGATTACTATGTACAATTTAAAACGTTTACGTATTAAGAAAAATCCATTATATACACAAATGAATTTAGGGAAAATAATTCGCTATGAAGATATAGGTATAGTTATTAATAAAGATGGTTCACTTATGGCAACGATAGAATATCGAGGACCAGATTTAGATAGCTCTGTTGAAGAAATACTCGCTATTTTAACCAGCCAGCTAAATAGTCTATTTATGACACTTGATACAGGTTTTATATTTTATTTTGAAATGCAACGAACACCCTCTTTAGATTACCCTACGAAAAACTATTTTCCTGATGAAGTAACTAAAAAAATAGATTTAGAACGACAATATCAATTTAAAAATCTGCATAAAAACTTTGAATCAAGATATTTTTTAACAGTTTATTATATGCCACCAACAGATAGTGAGCAAAAAATTAAATCTTTTGTCTTAGAAACTAAAACTAAGCTAAAGGATTTAAACAATTATTTATCCATATTTAAAGCTAATATCGATAAAATATATCGAATGTTTATTCAATTGAAATTACCGTTAGTTAAAATGCTCACTCCTGACGAGCTGGCAACATATCTTCACAGTTGTGTATCAACTAATAAAATGAATATTCACTTACCAGATAGAGAAAATCAAAAAATTAAAGATAATAATATTGCTTTAGTTAAAAATCCTATACACCTAGATAATTTACTTTACGATTGCTCACTTAATGCTAGTTTAAAGCCTATGTTAGGGGAGCAGCATCTAAGAGTTATTACGCCACTATCTTTTCCAAGCGAAACGCATTTTGGTTTTTTTGATGAGCTTACGTATCTAAATTTCTCTTATCGCTTTGTAACTAGATTTTATTTTTTATCTAAAAGCGATGCTTTAAGTGAGTTGTCCTCTCGTTCTCGAGATTGGCGAGGTAATTTAAAAAGTTATTGGACTTATGTACGAGAAGCTTTCCACGTGGAAAGGGCAGATGATGACTTTGATGCTAATGCTGTAGAAAAAGTCAATGAAGTAGAAAATGCTCGAATATCAATTGAAAAATCTGAGATAAACTATGGCTTTTATACAACTATGATCATCATAACAGATAAAAATGAAGAACTTGCTGAAGATTATATAGATACTATTGGAGATATTTTTTCTACCTTGGGACTTAAATATAAAAGCGAAGATTTAAACGCTGTAGAAGCTTGGCTTTCTTCTGTTCCAGGAAATGTGTATAACAATCCTCGTCGTTATTTAATAAATACAGGTAATTTAATACATTTAGCTCCGATTACTGATGTTTGGGCAGGTGATGAAAAAAACTACCATTTAAATGCACCTTCGCTTTTATACACTAAAACCAAAGGGAATACATTATTTCGCCTAAATATCCATGTTAAAGATGTTGGCCATACAATTTTAATTGGTCCACCAGGCAGTGGTAAATCTGTTCATCTTTGTATGATAGCTGCTCAATTTAGAAAATATAAAAATGCTAAAGTATTTATCTTTGATAAAGGGGCTTCTTCAAGAATTTTAACACTGGGCGTTGGTGGCAATTTCTTTGATTTAGGAAATAATGATGTAGCATTTCAACCACTTAGTAATATACAAAATGAAAAAGAACGCTCATGGGCTTTAGAGTGGCTTTGTTCCTTCTTAGTGCAAGAAAATGTAGTTGTAACCCCTAATATAAAAGATACTATTTGGTCTACACTTACTTTAATAGCTACTACCTACCCTAAAGAGCAACTAACCATGAGTACATTTGTTTCTTCTCTTACTGATGAAACACTTATAGAAACTTTTAAGCAGCTAACCATAAATGGCTCATATAAAATTTTTGATGCTAATAAAGATAGTCTATCTTTTACAGATTTTCAAACCTTTGAAATGGAAAAACTAATGCAAATGAAAACTATAATAGCACCAACACTATTATATATTTTTCATCGTTTAGAGGAAGTTTTAGATGGCTCACCTAGTATTATTATCTTAGATGAAGCATGGGTTTTCTTAGACAATGAAGCATTTTCGCAAAAAATCCGAGAATGGTTAAAAGTACTTAGAAAAATGAATGTATCCGTTATCTTTGCCACTCAATCTTTGGTTGATGTTACAAATTCTAATATTTTTCACACTGTATTAGACGCTTGTCAATCCAAAATCTTTTTAGCTAATCCCACAGCTATAGAAGAAGCTAATAAAAAATTATATAAGAGTTTTGGTCTTAATGATAGACAAATTCAAATCATTGCTCAAGCAATAGCAACAAGAGATTATTATTACACCTCCGTCAAAGGCTCACGACTTTATGATTTATCACTTGGCAAATTTGCCTTAGCTTATGTAGGCATAAATAAAGCTGACCAAAATAAATGTGATGAAATACTAAAAAATTATCCAAGAGAAGAATTCAATGATGAATGGCAAAAATATAAAGGAGTAGATAATTATGACTTTACTTAAAGACTATTTAAATCAGTGGGCTACCTTTGAAGATGAAAGATTGTATCTACTAAAAAAATTAGACTCTAGCATAATGAAAGCTATGCTAAAAAATAATATACCACTAGATGAAGTAAAAAAATCCATTAGAGATAATAGTAGCCTTTGCTAGGGAAAATCTTTTATAGCAATAAAAAAATATATAGATTCTTTTGAGCATGATATACAACCTTCCGAAACTAAACCTACTACTAGAGATTACAATGATTATAAACAAAAATACATGCCACGAATTTTTGATTTTTATGTACAAAAAGAAACAAAAATAATGCAGATTTTACAAAAAAAAGGTTATAAATTGATCGATATAAAAAATATCATTACAGAAAATACACCTCTTTTAAAAGATATTGATATAAGTTTATCTGAAAAATTAACATATTTTAGTAAACTCAATATAAATTACATTAAAAAAATAACTGATATAAATAAAGCCAAAGAAACATATATGATTGAACTTAATAATTTCAAATTGCGACACACTAATTTTAAGTTAAATCTATATTACGATGCCAAAATAGCTTTTTCTATGTATTATGAGAAGAACTATGACTTATCTACCATAGAGGAATTACTTGCTAAATACACTCAAAATTCCCATGCCAAACAACCAGAATACACCAATGCTATTATAAACTTTGTAAAAGAACATACACACTTATACCATCAATTAACTAATACCAACATAATTAAGCCACAAAATACTAAAGAAAAATATATAAAATATCTAAATGAATATCTAAAAAATACTTTAACGAAAAGCCTCACTCCATTAGGGGAAAAACAGATTATAAAACGTCTTTTATCTGAAGGAGCAGATAATACTGAAGTATTAAACGTAATAAAAGCATTTTCTCCAGTAGTTCGTGAAATAGGTAGAAAGAAAAACTATGCGGATACTATTGTTAATTTAGCCAGTGAAGATATAGTCAAAGCTCAAAATCATTTGAAAAAAGTATATGATATTTTTAAACAGAAGACACAAAACTTGCCTCAAAATCCTGATAACTTAGCATATTGTTTACTTGCAAAAGAAATGATTTTAGAAGGTTGTTATCCTGAATATGTAGTAAAAATTTTTAATGAAAAAATTTATTCATCCAAAGATAAAACAGCATATTATATAGTGAAGTCTGCCCAAAATAATATTAAAGCAGAAAGAGAAATAGCAGAGTTTATCTGTCCAGATAAACTCTGTAACATGACTCTTGATGAAATAAATAATAAGCATATTTTACTTAAAGATGTATATAAAGATGCTATTAAAGAGCGGATACTTTCTTATCCTAATACAAAACTCAATCTATCTGATGAATATATAGATATTGATGCTAGTATAAAACTACTAAACAGATATCCTGGTATTAATAAAAATGAACTTGCTCATATCATAAGAGAAACTTCAGCCAGAATGCAACTTCCAGAAATTCCTCAAGATTATCCCAAACTTGTAATTGAAAAAGCAGCTAAAAAATTAGCTGAAGTATTTCATTATGACAAAACGCAAGAAGAACAAAAAAAAGAACTTAAAGAAGATTATCAATTAGAAGTAGCTATAAACGATGCTACTATCAATAATACAGACAATGATGAAGAATATATAAAATGTGATTATAGGGCAGCTCTTAGCTTTATTAAAAAAGGCATTGAAGAAAATGATATTAAAAATATCATCGCTGAAGAACAAAGCACTAGAAATAATAAAGACGCTTTAGAAAACTTTAAATATGCCGAATATATTACAAGTATTGCTAAAAAAATAAATACTCGGCAGTTAAATATTATAAATGTCTTAGATACTAAAAATAACAGACCTACTGTCGAAAATATGTACAAAACGCATATGAAAGAACTATATCAAAAAACTAATTTATTCAATCAAGATATGGAAATCAATGCAGCTATGTATATGCTATACAAAGACATCAAAAAAGAAGATATTGCTCTTACTCTCACTAAATATTCACCTCATGCAGTAGAACCTAATCATTCATCTTTAAGTTATATAAATAAAGCGATTATATATAATGCTCAACAAAAACTAACTATAGAATTAGAAAAAAGACGAGAATTTGCCAAGAAAACTCTAGTAGATAAAGATATTAATAACTTATATAGCAAATACTACAGCGATTATAAAGAAAATATAGACCTTCCCTTTGATATGATAGCAGATACCATAATTGCAGCTAATATTATAAAAGCAGGCTTTAAATTAAAAGATACCTTAGATGTAGTTGCCAGCCAATCTCCTAATTTAACTAATATATCCAATGAAAATATTTCAAAATATGGTCAACAAATAGAAATAATTTTAAATAAACTTACAAATACATTAAATGATACTAAAGTTCAAAAACATAATTTAGCACATACCTTAACCTTAACTAATGAACAGGAGGCTAATTAATTGCAGAAATTCATCATAAATATATTGCTAATTACATCTTTTTTCATCACACCTATAGTGCATGCTCAAGAGAATCAAGAGAACAATTACTACAATATAATTTATTCTGAAGTATCCATGTATAATCAAGAGCAAACAGACTGGATAACCAACGCTATACTTTATGCTAGCAGTACCTATAGCCTTGATCCACTATTACTTACAGCACTACTTGAGCAAGAATCTCATTTTAATCTAAATGCCATGTCAGGTGCTGGAGCTATTGGAATCGCTCAACTAATGCCAGGTACTGCTAGTATGATAGGTGTTGATCCATATAACCCTTTAGAAAATATCCTAGGTGGTGCAAGTTATCTGCGTACACAAATAGATAATTTTACGTATGCTGGACAATATAATATAACTTATGCCTTAGCTGCCTACAATGCTGGAGCAAATGCCATTTATGAATATAATGGAGTACCACCATATAAAGAAACGATTGAATATATCTATAGCATTTCAGATATCTTCAATCGATTAAATAGCTATAGATAGAAAAGAGGCTTTTATGTTAGATAAAATCTCTATTATTAGTTCTAAAATAAAAAGAAATTGTCTATCCTTGGTTATTGCTTCAGTTATAATTTCCATTATTTTTGGCAAAAGTATAGCTAGAGAAGTAGAATTTTTATTAGTTATAGATATGCTAATATTTTTTCTAATTTTATTTTGCTTATTTATAGATTCAATGATTGACATTATCAATAATATTAGAAGCTATGATAGCATTATTTCATGGTTTAAACATTTTTTAATAACTAGATATCCTTTTCCAGCATCTATGATAATGAATATCTCAATACTCATAAAAACTCTTATTAAATCAAACTATGCTTTTGAAAGATTTGTAGGAATAATATTTGCGATACTTATGATACAAGTGTGTATGGTTTTTATATATGTAATAGTAAGTGGATTAATAATTCCACTAGGTAAATTATTAATTATACTGTTTAGAGGTGATACGTTATGATACAAATGAAAAAAAGATATCTAATACCAACTATTTTTATGGGAATAGCAGTAGGATTTTGTTTAACTGTACCTAAACAAACAGCTACAGCTGCTATCTATGTAGAAGATATAAAAAATATAGCTGAGAATGCTAAAACAGCTATAAATACCTATACAAATGCTATAAATACAGCTAAACAAGTATCACTGATGATACAAGATTTAACATCTATGGATCCTAAAGCCCTAATCGCTCATTATACAGGATTAGATAAAGAATATAAAAATCTTATGAACGACTTAGACTCTCAAATAGGTACATTAGATAAAGATACTTCTACAGATAGTATTTTAAGTGAACGAATGGGCATAGATATTTATACAGGTGGTTATACTAAACCAGTAGATTTAAATTCATATACACAAAATATAAAAAAACTTTACCATGTAGCTGATGAAACCTATTATTCTGCTTTATCTATAGGTAGACGTCAACAAGAAGTAGAAAATAGCATTAATCAATTAGAAACTTCCCTGCAAAATCTATCTAAAGCACAAGGAACAAAAGAAGCCATGCAGGCAAGCGGACAAATAGCTAGTCAAAATACTATGGAAACAGCAAAAACAAACGCTTTATTATCTACTCTTTTATCTGTTACAGCTACCGAACAATTACAAGAAAATGCTCAAAAACAAGCAGGTATGAAGATAAATGAAAATATGGCAATAGATGTAAAAAACAACTCACAAAAAGTTTTATCTGATATAGAAATGAACAAACAACAAAATATTGAAGACTATAAAAAATTAGTAGGTTATGGATTATGAAAAAAACAAAGATTATACTACTGACTATAGGAATATTATTATTACTTTCATCTATCTGCTTTGCTCAAACACCAGAACTTGCTTGGGACGATATATTTGAAAAATTTATTGGTACTTATGATAATGGTTCATTAGATACTGATGGAGCTATCTTAACCGATAAAGTACCTAGAATAATTGTGACTTGCCTAATAGTTGGCTCTGCTGGAATGCTAGCATTTGGAGAATTATCTGCTACCACTACTACTTTTTTACGTATGATTTTATCTATGACAGTAATTATCAATTTAGGAATATATTTTGGATATATGTTCATTGTTCCAGATAGCTCTTTTATCAGCATTGCCGAACCTAAACCCGACCCCAACTCTGCTAATTTTTTAGGACAAATGATGATGAGTTTTATCTATAAATGTCAAAAAGGTGCTGAATTTTTATATCCCATTTGTGTGAAAATTCTCGCTTGTGCTTGGGCTATTGATGTAGCAATAACCTTAATGCTAAAAATAGAAGACGATATCATAAAATACATGATATCTAACGCCTTAAAAATGGCAATGTATCTATTTTTAATAACAAATTGGATTTTAGGTATGGGAATTGCTCATGCTGTTTTTGCTAGTTTTGAAAGAATAGGCTATATCGCAGGTGGTGGCGAAAATAGCATACTTATGCCTGATGATATAATGGGCAATGCCTTTAAAATTATTGAAAATACATGGAATAGTTTTTCTCAAATATCCTTTACCACAAGCCCATTTGCTCTAATATTAGCTGTAGTGATATTTTTAGTAATTGTAGCCTGCATATTAGTAATTTCAGCTCAAATAATGGTAGTAAGAGTAGAATTTTGGGTAATGGCTATATTTACTATGTTAACCATGTCTATAGGAATGTTTAAACCAACAAAATTTTTATTTGAAAGAGCTATAAGTTCACTTATACATTATGCCACCAAAGTAAGTATTGTAGCTTTTGTAACAGCGATACTTGAACCAATGCTAACAAGTGCTGTAGAAAATTTTGTTTCAGGTGGAGAATCACTTGATTTACAGAAAAACTTCTTAACCTTTATGCAACTTGCCTTTTCACTTGGTATAATGTGTATGCTTGTCTATAAGCTACCAAACTTAGCACAAGCAATATCTTCTGGACAACCAGCTTTAAATGGTAATGATTTATCCAATCAATTAAAAGCAATGCCTACTAAAGCTATGAGAATGAAAGGAGCTTGGGACGTAGCCTCAAGAATGCCTGGAGGAAATTCCGCTAGAGGAGTAGCAGGCTTTTTATCTAATATGAAAAGCATAGGAATGCAAGCAGGAAGAGGAGACCTCAAAGGAGCAGGAAAAACAGCTTTAAACTATGGCAAAGGAACACTAGGAACAGCAAAAAACCTAGCACAAATGGGTATAGAAAGTGGGCTATTAAAATCTTATTATGAAGCTCAAAGAGATGCTAAAAATGCTAGAGAATTTAAAGTTCAAATGGATACACAAAAAAAGGCTGGCAATTTAAAACATAATACTAGCCCAAATGAAAAAGAAAATGCTCAAAACGCTTACATTAGACAAGAAATACAAAATAGTCTAAGTCCTAAAGATAATTATAAATATCAATTAGAAAATGCTGAACGAGCAATAATAAAGGGTGAATTGCCTAAACCTATAAACACTAATATGTCTCATTCTTATTATCCTCATAATGACCATAATAATCATAATAATGATATAGATAATAACTCTAGTAATTATAACAATGATAATATGAATAACGACAATGTGGATTGAAACAATTATAGTAAAAGAGTATAATTATATTAGCAAATAGTTGATAGGGGAGTGTTATTATGGATACTATCATGGATATATTAGTAATTTTAAAATATATTGGCATTGGACTGATTGCCTTCTTTATTTTTGGTATAGCCTGTGCTATAGTTAGTGATATACTTCGTCTTTTATTAGATATAATTATGTTTATAATAATTGCTCCATTTTATATACTATTTCATCCAATAATGTTTATAACTAAACCAATGACTTGTTTTAAAAATATATTTATGAAATGTCCTTGTTTTGGTGAAGAATATCATGAGGCACATAAAACTCCTGCTGAAATCGCAGAAGATAAATGGAAAGCTAGTGTAGGTGTTAATGAAGATTGGATTGCACTTTCTAATAGATTGGAAGAAGAACGATATTTAAAAGAATTAAGAAAAAAAGGCGAAAGTTTATGGTAATAATATAAATTAGACGATATTATTTATTTTGCAAAATCATAAACTATGTAGTATAATAAATATGAAAAAAGAAGAGAAAACTGATGTTGCAACCGTCAGCCTCTTCTCAGAATGGGTTGAGAAAGAAGTCAGACGTTATGTCATGACTTCTTTTTATTTATAAAGTAATTAATTTAAAAATTTACTTCTTAAAATACATAAGAATGGTAAATGTTATAGTTACGACTCCCACTATAAGGGATATTAATTCGTATTCTGTCATAATTACCACCTCCTCTGATGAGGAGAGTCTGACACATCAATTTATCTCTTCTTTGCTGAATTAACAGCGATTGTTATTATATCACAAAAATTTTTCACTAAAAAGCTAAATTTTATATATTATATAGAAAATGTGTTCGATTCGAACACATTTATTTTGCAAAATCTATATAGTATGTTATAATGAAGATACAAAAGGTTATATGGTTCATATGAACAGCAAAATAAGACCCTATGAAGTTCGCACCTTCATAGGGTCTTGTTTTTGTTAAAAAATAAAAAAACGAAGCATTATGAAGTTCGCACCTTCACAATGCTTCTAACGTTATATAGCTAACGTTAAAGCTAGGTTAGTTACCACAAAAAGCCGTTAGAAACAAGTCTAACCCTTTGCAGATATAATAAGATATTATACCTGCCATGACTGCTTCACAAAAGGTTAAAAAACGGTTCAATATGAACACCTCCCAACTGTTACCAGTATAGGAAGGGCAACGAAAAATATTATAACATATAAATATATTTAAAGCACCTAATAGTTGCTTTTCATTTGTTCGAATCGAACATATTTATTTTGCAAAATCATAATCTATGTAGTATAATAAGAATATAAAAAAGAAGAGAAAACTGATGTTTGCACCGTCAGCCCTCTTCTGTGAATTTTGGGAAATTAGAAGGAGCGGACGTTATGTCTAGCTCCTTCTTTGTTAAGCAAAAAGTAAAATTACTTCTTCTGGAAATATCCAAGAATGGTGAATATAACGCTGATTATTGTTAATATTAGTATAGCTAATTCATAATCTGTCATACTTACCACCCCCTCTCGAAAGAGGAGAGCTGACACATCAAGTTTTCTCTTCTTTGCTGAATTAACAGCGATTGTTATTATATCACAAAAATTTTTCACTAAAAAGCTAAATTTTATGTATTAATTTGTTTAATTCGAACACATTTATAACAATAATAAATTATAATAAAAAATCCCGTTGCTATTAAGAATCTAAAATAAGAATCTTAACAGCAGCAGGATTTTTTTATTGCTGTTTTTCGTAATAAAAGTTTATGGTAAGTGTTTTTTTAGCATAATTTATATAAAACATTGGTGGCGTTGGCTTTGGTAATAACCCTTTTTCTTCTAATTTTTTGCCTTTTTCTTGTAAAAATTGCTGTATTGTATTGTTTAGTTCTGCAATGTTTGTTGTTTCTACAACTTTTTTACACTTAAAATCTATTAAATTTATTTCATGCTTAGCTATATCACCATTACAAGAAGGTTCTTTTAAAATTTTTATTTCTACAGGGTAATTTATTAAATAGTTTTGTTGCAGTCTAATAAGTTCAGCTTCTTTTTTGCTTAATCTTAAATATTCTTTTTCTAATTCCTTAATTCGTTGCTTTTTCACTGTATCCATTTATATACCTGCAAACAATTTTCTTAATTGCCTTACTAAATACGTGTTTGGATAAAAACTACTGGCAGAGCTATAGGCTTCATTTAGCAGACAATCATAATAACTTAATTTATCAGACTTGTACAATTCTACATTTACAAAATCTTTTTTTACTGCTTCATCTAAGTTTTGCCATTCTAATTCTACAGTTTTTAATTTCTGTTTAACTTCTTTAATAGCATTTTTATATTGTATCAATGTCTTTTTAGGCAAACACATTTTAACATCATCTCACTTTTTATGATGTATAATCATCAAAATGCTTTTTATTTATTCTTTGTTAAATTCATTCAAGACATTAGTAATATAAATATCATGACATGGGTTTAAGTCATTTCCCATAACTTCTAAACAATCATCAATATGGTAATAATTTCCGTTATATGGATGTTTAAAATATATTGCAGGTTTTTTCTATTAGGTAAATATACAGCATAGTAATTATAATCTGCATAATCATCTTTGACGTACTTCCCATAGCTAAAGCTAGGGGATTCTGGGATACTGACGAACCTTGCTATCAAAAGACAGTCTTACGAGTTCTCTCCACAATGGACAACGCCCTGCCCATATTTATTTATTACTTGCGGGAGAAAAAAATTCTTTCTCCTTCTTTCTTTATATTTATAGCGGCGTTTAAATCCCTATCATGATGTTTACCGCATTTTGGACAAGTCCATTCTCTTATTCTCAATTCTTTGAGTTCTTTGTTTTGATAGCCACAATTACTGCATAGCTGACTTGACGGAAAGAAATTTCCTACTTCAATAACGTTGGAACCTGCCTTTTGTGTTTCATACTTCAACTTGTTTACAAAATCGGCAAAACCTAAATCGGATATCTTTCTGCCGAAACGTTTCTGCATGGCTTTTAAATTCAAATTTTCGATAGAGATTAAGGCATATTTACCAGTGAGATACTGTGCCGTTTTCCAATGAAAATCACGGCGCATATTCGTTACTTTTTTATGCAGTCTTGCCAAATTCAGTCTTGCTTTTTGGCGATTGTTAGAAGCTTTTTGTTTACGGGATAAATTGCGGTTAGCTTTAACAATTAATTTTGCATTCTGCTTGAAAAACAGCGGAGAGATGATATTTTTCCGTTCTGAACCTGTGAGAAATATCTTTAACCCGAAGTCAAAACCGACGCTTTCACCTGTTCTTGTTAAGACTTCATTTTCATTTGTTTCACAGGAAAAATACAAATAAATATCGCCTAAAGCATCGCGCTTTATGGTTACGGTCTTTACTTTTCCGTCAATATTCCGCGATTTAAAATAGCGATATTTCTGATTGGCAATTCTAATAACATTTCCACCCAATAATTTCCAACCGGACGTTTTCAAAGTATATGATTTATATTTACGTATCTTTTTAAACGACGGAGGAGCTGAACGGACATTATGCTTCTGATTTCTGAAAAACAACTTATAGGCACGGTCTATGCGTTCAGTTATATTTTGTACTGATTGTGAACCTATTTCTTTAAGATAGCTGAATTTTACCCGTTTTTTCAGTTTAGTTAAGTGTTTCTGCAGAACAAATTTGTGCAATGATTTTTTAAATAAACGATAGTACCGTTTGTGAATTGCAATGCAGTGATTATAAATGAGACCTGCCGCATTAATCTGCCTATGAAGTTTTTTATTTCGTTTAGAGTTATATAGCTTAAAGCAATAGGTTTTCATTTATCTCACCGCCTTTATTGTTATTCGTAGTTATATGATAGCATATGAATATACAAAATAAAATGGTCCGACTTCAATTGCTTACGCAAATTCGTCGGACGTGCCTTATATCCCCAGTGCTAAAGCACGGGGCTTTACGGCACATTTGATAAGGATGATTTCCGTAGTTAACTTTTTAAATTCTTCATAAGAATATTTTTTATATTTCATATACATATACCTTCTATCTCTCATTTTTTCTCGGATAATTCTTGTATCTTTTCTCTACTTAATTCAACAGCTTTAGAAATAGTTTCAATATCAAATCCCATTTTTAATAAATTTGTAGCTGTTCTGAATTTTTCTTCTAATTTTCCTTGTTGTAAGCCTTGTTTTAAGCCCTGCTCTAATCCTTCTTCTTTATATGCACTCATATAAGAATAATAATCTCTTATTGCTTTTTCTCTTTGTTCATATGCTCTACGTTCTATTTTATCCTGTAAGAAAGTATTTTCAAATTCTACAGCTTCTTTAATTGCTGGAGTTGTCATTGCTATTTCCTCCAATTCTTTTTTAGTATATCTTCCTGAAAAATAAGCAAGCCATGCCTCAGATGTTCTTATTTTTCTCATGTCCTTTAAAGTAAATTTTGGTAATTCTAAGAAATGTATTTCTATATGGTCTGTAAGTTTATTATGTGATTTCACATTTAAAAGGTTATAGATATTATGCCAGTCTTGCTCATCTTCCAAATAATCAAATGCCAGTAGATTTATAGCTATAGCTTTTTTTAACTTCTTATATTCAGCACTTTTTTCTAGTTGTTCTGAATACATTTTCGACCAATAATATAATGAACGTTCAGCCATAAACTTAAACGGACAAACTTGTACCTCAATATCTACTTGTGTACCATCATTTAAATCTGCTCTAATATCTAATTTAGATAATTTACCGTCTAACGTCAATGGCTCATTATCTTTATCTAAAAAGGTTATATCTGTAAAATATTCTCGTTCATCTTTATTTAAAATAGCATTTAAAAAACTAAGTGTTAAGTTTTTTCTATTCTTATCACCTAAAAGTTTTTTAAAGTATAAATCATTTAGTCTATTAAAGTTTTCCATAATATCACTCCTTCATATTTCTTACCTTTATTATATAATATCATATTTTTTTTTCATAATTCAAACCAATCACTACTTTCATTATCATTTCCAACTAATAGATTTGTTTCTATTAGATTTCCTGGTTCTAGTACAAAAACACCGTTATTGTACTTTGCAATAGCTTTTTCTATTGCTTCCTCTAAAGAATTAGCTTCTAAATAAAATACGTCTGATACAGTTTCCTCAATAGTTATAGTATATATTTTTTTTTTCATTTTTCAGTATCCTTTCTTATCTTATACGACTATTTTTTATTGCTTTTTGCATGATTTTAAATAATGTAAGAAATGAAAAAAGCAAGGGCAACGTAGTTGTTATATTTACCCTTGCTTTTTGAAATGAATGACATTATGATGCAAACAAAAAAAGTAATAAAAAATTATTTTATCATTCTTGTTCGATTCGAACATAATTTTATAAATGTATAGTTCTTTCAAGGATTATATTTTTTAAATCTTTATCATGACTAAATGAACGATACATAAAATCTATCATTTGTTCACTTTTAATATTTGGACTATTTATTAATATTTTTTTTACTTGTTCCCTTGAAAAACCATCTATTAATGCTTGCTTTAATATTTTTTTATCTATACTAGGATTATATTTCATTTTATTATTAACTACAAATTTATTCTTATAATAAAAATATACTGGTTGTAAATTAAATTTTAACTGCTTAAATTTTGTTAATATATCAGTATCATCACTTTGTAAAGGTATAGAATATTTATTTACCATTCTTTCCTGATATAATTTAATAGATTGTATCCTTTCTTTAAGAGCAGCACAAATAATATTATTTCTTTTTTTATCAATTAATGGATTTTTATTTAATATATCGTATATTTCTTCTGTTATATTTCTTAATTTACTAAAATCAAACCTATCCCAATTTTTTACTAAAGATAATTGCATTTCATGTGTATTATAAAAAGGCTGAGCTATTACAGGAGTACCTATTTTATTTGAAAGTACACTGTATTTATGCCAAAGACTCGTACCACTATCAAATATAGGTGCTGGGCTTAAATACTCTAAAGTATTAACATCTCTAATAAAGCCAAAGTTATTATGATGTCTATCCGTGTTTGCAATAATATAATCTAAAACAATCATACTATCAAAAAAATCCTTAATATTAGAAATATTATTTTTGTCTGCTATGTCTAAATAATGATTATAAATAGAAGTGTTTTTATCTCTAATATACGTTTTTGCTAAGGCATAACCTGAAATTAATTCAGTATTTTCTGTTATAAAATTATCACATATAGAACAGATACCCTGTCCTTCGTCTACAAAAAAATCATACTTAACATATGGATATACATTTAAATTTCTCATTATAAGTGATGCAATCACTTCATTAAAAGGTTCTTGTCTATAAGGATCACTACCACTTTTAATAAGACATCTTTTTTCATTTTTGATTATCCATTTTTTTCTAAGCCAACCATCAGATGTATTATCTGGAGTTATAAAATCTATTTCATTACTTTCCTTTACAAAATTAGGATTAAAAAAGGCTTCTCCAATATCATTAGAAAACTTATTGTTAAAAAAGTTGATTTTATCCCACGTTAGCTTAGAATTAATCGGTTTTATCCAATATTGGTCAGATAAACTAAGACCAAAACATTTCATGGCTAAAATAGAACTTCTTTCAATATTAAATTCTTGTAATACTGAAAAAAGACCCTGTCTACTAGCAGGAATTGCCCTACCTTGCCACCACTCTGCTAAGTTATTTTGTATATCTTTATTAGACATTTTTATATCATTACAAATTATACCTACAGGAAAAGCTTTTATGTTATATATTTCTAATAAATCATAAATTTTACCATCATCAGATAATATAATTTGAGCTAATGCTATATTTTTATTCATTAAAATATATTTATTCATAATCTATTCCTCACTTAAATGTGTTCGATTCGACCACATTATTCATAAACACAAATAAAAAATCAAATATAACTACTTTTTAACGTGTTCGATTCGAACACGTTTTTTTTATTTACTGACAAAAAGTTCAGCTTTTTTTGCTCATTTTCATCGAACACAAAATTACTTTAAGTCCGCAAACCCTTGATACATAAGGATTTAAAAATTTTTTCATTTTTTCAAAAGTCGATACTTTTAAAATTCACTTCCATGCTACCATAGAATTATCAACTAAGTCAAAGGACATATCAATGAAAATAAAAATTATCTTATCTTTATGTTTATTTATCATTTTTTTACCCATAGTAGTCTTTGCTCAAACTCCATTTATTTATCCAGCACCTGATGGGATAATCACTTCACCTTTTGGTGATAGAGTACACCCTATAACTGGAAATACAAGATTTCATGCTGGTATAGATATCGGTTATGATTACGGAACGCCTATTCAATCAGCAGCAGATGGCATTATAAGATATTATGGTCCAGCAGATGGTTTTGGTAATGCTATTGTAGTATGGCATCCAAAGCTTAATATGGGAACTTTGTATGGAGATGTTGGATTAATTCAAGGACTGCATGAAGGACAAGAAGTATATCAAGGTGATGTAATAGGTATCATCTCTCCAGTTGGAGATAGTACAGGAGGACATTTACATTTTGAGGTACATCTAAATGATATAGATTTTCATGTAAATGGAGCTATTGTTACAGACCCATTACCTCTTTTAGAGGGTACTATGCCTGTAGAAGAATCATTTATTGGTAGTGATGCTCACTTTTTCAATTTCGATTGGTCAAAAATAGCAGATATTGCACTTCCAGTAAAAGATATTATAGATAAAATAGCAACTACATCTACTGAAGGAATACAAAATATAAAACCTTATATGCTAAATCTATTTATGGTTGTAGTCTTAATAGATATTACGCTTACCTTTTGTATCATCAGTATTTCAGATAATTATGTACTAAATGATGCTATTAAAGTTCTAATAAAAAAATTAATTTCTTATACATTTTTTTATTACTTAATTCAAAATTGGGGAAATATAGTAATTAATACAATAAAAAACTTCTTTGTAACTGTAGGCTCTAAAATAATTAATGTAGACCCTACAGTTGCTGGACAAAATGTTACAGACCCCACCCAAATAATACAAAAAGGACTACAGCTAACTGCTCCATTTTTTAATTATATTTCTACATTTCATTCTGCTTTTGCTATTTATACAAATCTTGCAGCAATAATCTTTGTATTTATCTTAGGTATAGCTATTGTTATCTTATTTTTCCTAATGGGCATCATGATTGCTAAAGCTTTCATTGAATTTTATATCATTTCTATCTTTGCTATTTTTGACTTAATTTACGGCACATTAAGACAAACAAAACATATGTCATTTGCTGGAAATAGCATAAATAGTTTAATTTCTTTAGGTTTTAATATGGCATGGTATATAGTTTTTGCCAGCTTAATCTCTGTTCAGTTAACAGCATTTAACTTTGGCGATATGATGACTACTTCTAATCGAGGAGCAGTAAATCTAGAAAATGCAGGTGTTGAAGCAATAACTATCTTTATGTCAGCTATTAAAGATAAAGAGTCTACAAATGATTATTTTGTATATTCTGATGATGGCTATGGATACGGAGCATATCAAATAAACTTTGAAAATTGGAATGCTTGGGTAGAAGAAGCAAATTTACCTCCAGATTATAACTGGACACCACATACAGATACTATGCAACCTGCATGGAGTCCAGACAGACAAGATGCCGTGGCTAGATTTAAAATGCTTGAATACTTCAACAAATACGGTTCATGGCGTTCTGTAGCCGAAGCATGGCATGGAGGCGAAGGCAATGTAGGCAGTGGCGATACGTATGCTGATGATGTCTTTCGTCGGGCAGGGCAAGTAGCACCCGCCCCAACATTTGATGTAATAAAAGCCTTAGAAATATTTGCTTATATCTTAATCATGACGTTTGTTGGAGGAAAAGTATCTAAAGCTATAAAAAATACGTTTGGTTCATCAGGATTTAGATTTTAAAGAAAGTAAAGAAAGGACAGCAATTAGATGAAAATTATTCGTTTTTTACTAACAATATTAACCATATTATTACTAAGTATATCGATTGCTTTTGCAGGTATTCCTGGTATAACAGAACCATTTGACCCACCTAATTATTATTCCCCAACAAGTGTATCTATTCCAGATTCTGCTCCTAGCCCTTTTGCTCTAAAAGATTTAGCAGCTCAAGGATATAAAGTGCATGATGTAATTAATAGTAAAAAAGATATTATTTCTACAATAAAAACATATATAGATATGCTACAAAACATTACACTTTTTGATACCAAAAGCAATGATTTAAAACACTCTAATGATACTAACGAAGATATCCCTGTATTATTTAGCGATATACAAGATAGAATAAATTACACTGAAGATATAAATTTGCAAGATATAGATAATATGTTATATAACAGTTCAACCATTATAGCTAGTAATCCTTATAAGCAAAAAAATATCTCTCTTAAAGATAAATATAACTACCTAAATAAGATTTATGCTACAACACTTAGTTATGCTAAAAATGACTTAAATAGTTATGACGAAAGAAAACAAGCTCTATTAAAAACTATCCAATCCTTAAATAGTATTGAGACAACTATGCAGGCTCAAGAAAAAAATTCAGAAATTGACACTTTAAGATATATTGAAGAAAAATATCGTCAGCAGCTTATTTATGAGCTAACAGTATTAAAAATAGCTAAGCTAAAAGATACTGAAGATAGTACTTTACGAGAAAAAATCACTACACAAAATATATTAAATATGCAAGTTGAAGATCCATATAATCCCTCAGATTACTATAAAGAAAATTATACAAAACCTAAAGCTATAGGATTTGTTGATTTTAAATAAGAAGGTATTAATAATGAAAAAAGTTTATACAAAAATAAAAAAACTTGAAACTAATAAACAGAATACATTAAGAGGTGATACTGCTTATAGATGTTATGAACAAATGTTTGAAGGAAAAGCTTTTTGGCAACAGCCATTTGATCCACAAAAAGACATGGATATTAGACTACCTTATGATTTAGGAACAGGTAGAAAATTCTATGGTTATAATCTAACACAATTACTGTCTTATAAAAAACCTGAAGATAAATTTATTCCACTTAGATATATCACCTATAAAGACGCTCAAAATAAAGGCTATTACATCAAAAAAGGTTCTAAATCTATAGCTTTAGAAAACTACTCTAAATATGATATGGGTTATGCAAAAGAACAATCACCTAATAATAAAACTTATACTAAATTTTATAAAAATAAAACAAATAATTGGCACACTTACGAAAATAATATATTTAGTGAACAAATGTTACAGGGAAAACATCAATTCTTTTATCCAGAAAATGAAATTGATGCTATAGAATATATCAAAAATATAGCCTATAACATGAATATGAAAATCATTGAAGATTCTCATAATAATATAGGTTTTTATTCTATAAAAAAAGATGAAATTCATATGCCTACAAAAGATAAATTTAACGACGAACGAGAATATTACAGCGAACTTTTACGTCATTTAGTAAAAGCTACTACTAAACCAGGAAGAGTTAATCAAAAAGGCATGGAAGGATATGGGGTAGATTCTAAAAATATTAGATATATAAAAGATCGATTTAGGATTGAACTTTGTCGTATGCAAATTTGCTTAGGATTAAAATTGCCCTATAAACCTAGCATGACGCTTTTAGAAAATAAACAAATAGGAGCATTAATTGCTAAATTTCCTAATTATTTAGTATTTATGTCAAATGACGCTTATAGTTTAATGAAATACATAAATCAACAATCTATTTACAGAGCTAAAAACTTGGAAGAATTTATTGCTTATCATGTAAAACAAGGAAAACTCTCTGAAAAAGAGCTAAAAGATTTATGTATAGCTTATAAATTTAAAGAAATAAAAGATTTACCAGATATAAAGAAGAGACAAATTATAAATAATCACTTGAAAAATTTGAAAACGAACTCAATAAAAAGGTAGGTAATAATAATGGATGAAAAATTAAGAAATCTAGATAATATTTAAAAATGAATTTATAGGAGCGAACACCATGAATGAACAAGATAATAATTGGGCTAGTTTATTAGCATCTGAACCACCAGCAGAAGAATTAGCAGAAAATGTTTATAGTGAAGACTTACATCAAAATAATACACAAAAAATTGCTGAAGCTAGAGAAAACATTCCACAAAATATTAATCAAGAAACAAATAATGTTCAACCAGACTCTCAAAATATTGCCTTGAATACTAATGAACCTCTTACCGAAAAAGAAGCCACCAAATTTGCCCAAAAACTAGAACAAATTATCTATTATAATCCTAATAGCAATGATTTAAACCCTATTGAAAATGCTTATTTTTCCCTATATCAAAAAGCCATAGCTATTTATAAAAATAATCTACAAAATCTTGAATTTTCTCATATAGATTACAAAATAGCTAAAGCCTTATTAAATAAAGATTTTAGTGAGGAAGACATATTTAAGGTTATAAAAGAAAACTCACCTACTAATTGGCAAGATGAAAAACTCCAACAAATATGTATAAAAAAACAACAAGAAGCTCAAAAAGATGAAGCTTTTTTTGAAGAATATGCTCATCGTCTTGAAGCTATACAATATGTATTAATAGAAGATAAAGCATATACTCCTGTAGAAAAAGCTTATCTTGAAACCTATCACGATATGATTGCTCATATCGATATTGAAAATACTCCATATAAAGATGCTATAAACAAAAATCTAGAAAAGAATATTATACAGACATTACTAGAAAAAAACTTTAAATCTGATGAAATATTCTCTGCTGTAGAAAAATATTCTCCATTACAACTAGAAACTGAAGAAATACAAAATATCTTAAATCCTAAGCAAGCAAAACAAGATATTGAAGAACAATTAGCAACTAAAAATTTAGCAACAGAATCTTTATACACCAAAGACGATATAAAAAATTCTGTAAATGAAAATCAAGGCAACAATAAAGCAATACAAAAATCCATATTTATTAAAATACAAACGACTTATGATTCATTCATTCGTCTTAATCGCATCAGAAATTTCCCTGAATTTATGACAAAACTAAGTAATGATCCTAAATATTTATATCTAAAAGAAGCCAGTAAATTAAGACAATTACAGGTGCAAAATAGAATTTTATCCAATAGAGCAGAAATAGAATTATACCAAAAATCCAATAATGATTTAATCATAGCAAGTAGGTTATTAGAAAAAGGTCATACGGATGGAGAAATAGCCTCTCTTATGGTCAAATATTCACCACTTAAACCATCAACTGAGGAAATAAATCTAACGCTTAAAAATGCTCATACGCTATTCAATATGGAAAAATTAGCTCAAATGAAAGTCGAAGATATAGCTATAAAAAATATTGCTGAAGAATATATCCTAACTTGTAAAAAAGTAATAGTAGATAATATGAACAACAATATTTTATGGAATAAAGATAGTGAAAGTAAAGTTATAAAAGAATTAATCAATAAAGGCTTTAAACAAGATAAAATAATTCCTGTAATCACTAAATTTTCACCTGTCAAAATAAGTAATGAAGAAGCTAAAAATTTAGTCATGAATACTTTAGGACAAGGAAAAATAGAGTTATCTCTACAAGAATATTTAAGTCAAAATCTTAAAAATAAACATACTTCAGAAGTAAAAATCATTGAAGATGCTCTAAAAAGAAATTTTCCTGAATTACAAAATAAAAAATCAATTACTAAAAAAAGAAACTTCATTCAAAATGAATTAAAGAAAATCAAAAAGCAAACACAAAAATTAACTAGATAGGATAAATTATTATGAACTGTATCACAGATGTCAAAGATAAAATAACTAAATTAATCATAAAAGCTTATCAAAACAAAGCATCAGATTTATTTATACGAGAAAACATGTATCCTTATATCAGAAATAATTTAGGAAAAATTGAAATGTTAGAGGATGACTTTATAAAAGATTCTCAAATGATATCTTTCTTAAAAAAAGCTGAACAGTTAAGTGATTTTTTAAGTAGTTTAGATTTTGTTATTACTGATTCAGATTTTTTCGTTAGTGTAGCTAATATAAATTGTAGATGTCATTTTTATAAAACTATTAAAGGTAGGGCTATAGCTATAAGATTACTTCCAGATAAAATTCCTTCACTAAATAAGTTAGGATTACCCGAATCAGTTAAATTATTAGCAGATAAAAAGTCAGGACTAATTATAGTATCTGGTCCAACTGGTTCTGGAAAATCCACTACTATTGCCTCAATTATAGATGTGATTAATCAAAAGTATAATTATCACATAATAACAATAGAAGATCCTATTGAATATACTTTTGAAAATAAAAAATCTATTATTTCTCAAATTCCTTTAGGTAAAAATATTACAAATTTTTCAGAAAGTATAAAATCTGCTATGCGTGAAAATCCTAATGTAATTATGATTGGAGAACTTAGAACACTTGAAGATATAAAGGTAGCGTTATTTGCCGCTGAGTCTGGTCATTTAGTAATTACAACGCTCCATGCAAATAACGCTATTGATGCGTTAGATAGAATGATAAACTATGAAGAAAAACTTAATTTAAAAAATTTATTAGCTAACACATTTCAAGCTATCATAACACAAAAATTAGTTACCACTAAAGAGCATAAAGTTCTTTGTTTGGAAATTCTATTACGCAATAACGCTACTGTTAGTTGTATAAAAAATGAAGACTATACGAGCCTTATAAATATTATGAAATCAACACCAGGAATGATGACAATGCAAGACCATTTTAATATGCTAAAAGAACAAGGTATTATATCTAAAGAAATTAATTTATGAAAAAAATTTGTCCTGTTTGTTTAAATACATTTGAAACAATATACACTTTTCAAAAATATTGTTGTATTCATTGCCGAAAAATACATTACAAAAAAATATATTATAATAAACCAAGAATAATTTCTAATATAGAGGATAATGAGCCAATATCAAAACAATTTTATTGTAAAAAATGTCATATATTAGTAACCGTTACAAATATAAAAGATAGACGAAAAAAATTTTGTAGTCCACATTGTGAAAAACTTTATTGGAAACATCCCAAACTATCTACTAGTTAGGAAATATAATAAAAAAGGAAAGCTTATACAAAGCTTTCCTTTTTTATTATACCTAATTCCTTTTCATATATTCTTTTTAATTCTTGTATTTTTTCAGTTGTAGATAACTCTAACCAAGCATTAATATATTTTTCCTCTATTAATGTCAATCTACTAGTAGTCGTGATTAATGAATCAATATTTAAATGAAAATCATAATAATGTTCATCATATATTTTTATAACCAAAGCAACTCGATTATAATTATAAGCATCATAATTTAATCCTAATTGTTGATTTATTATATTGACAAGAGATATGAAATTATCTTTGTTTTTACTTTTTTCTAATACAAAATCAATAAAATCGCCTTCTATTTCATCAAGAAACAAATAAGACCTATATATTGAGTATTGTTTGATTAAAGCAAAACTATATTTAAATTTTCCTTTTTTTAATTTTGAAGATAAATCAATCAGTAAACGTCCATCATCAGTAGGTTGACTCTCTATAGTAGGTACAAAAATTTTATATTCTAATATACCATCAGGATTATTTAATAAGTTGAATACTGTTCTGTTTGAATCGAAATTAGTAGTATTAGGGGCACTAAAAACATTTTTTCTTCCTAATAGTTCATCAATTGATATATTAAAAAAATCAGCTATAGCAATTAAATTTTCAGTAGAAGGAAGTATATTTCCTTTTGTAAATCGTGACACTGATTGACGAGTAACATTTAAATAATTTGCTAAATCTTGATTTGTCATATTTTTCGATTTTAATAAGTCTATTAAATTTTTTGCAAATATATTTTTTAACAAAAAAAACACCTCTTGATATTCATTACTTAGTAGAAGCTTTTGTTTTAATTTGATTGAAAGAAATAAATAGACTTACTTCATTAGCTAAGATTTCATTACAAAAAAGGTCTTTATACACAAAGTAAAAAAAACTTAATAATAGATTAACTAATAATAAACAAGCTATCAAATATATTTCATTGCTAATTAATACATTGCTATAAATCATAAAAAAGAATATAGCTATAAAAAGCATATAAAAAAACAGAAAGATTCTTCTATTTATAAAATATTTGGAAATAGCATCGTATCTTTTCAAATTATTATTATCTTCTTTAGAGATAAATTTTATAATTTCATTTTCACCACCAGTGCTTCGATTACTATAGAAAATTTGACAATTAGTGTTTATTATAGCTAATGTATATTGCGCTATTTTATTATTTATTTTTGTAGGAACATATACTAACATAAAATCTTTTTGTATACAAAACTCTGAATAAAAGTTAAAGCTGTGTTTTACTAATTCTTCTCGTATGTCGTTAAGACTTTCAGGATATGTTTTAATACCATCAACGATATGATAATTAGCATAATAATCTAATGAATTATCAATCAATCTAAGCATATATGAAGCCTTATTTTTAAACTTACATTCTTTAGTATATTTATAAAGATTAATACCTGTCAAAATAACCATTATTGTTATCAATAAATTAAAATACCATCCTATTTCTGTTACTTCATTCATAATATAAAACTCCTTTTCAAAATTAATAAACTAAGCTTAAGAAAATTCTTTTAATATAGCATTACTTCTTTTGGCTCGTTTATCTACAATATTTAAATGTTTATAATCTAAGACTTCATCAGTTTGCTCATCTATTTTAGCAACTAAAGGAATTGCTCCTTCAACACCATTAAATGCTTGAGCTAACAGTTTAATCGTATCAGAACTACTTATACTACCACCAGAAATATTAGCTACAGAAGTAGTCCCTGTCTGTAATTTAATGGAATATTTGAAGTTTGTATTTTTATCTAAACGAACTTGATTATTAACACCAACGGATAAATTTTTTAATTCTTTAAGCTCTATTTTTAAGGATGAAATTTGACCTCTTAAGCTATCGCACTGATATTTTATAGGACTATTCTTAGTTAAAATACCCTCGATAATACTATTAATTTTTTCTTGCTGTTCTGGAGCATTGATAAAAACTTCAAGCTCATTAAACTTAGTAAAAACATCTTGCTCTTTAACATTTAGTTCGTGATATTTTGTTATATATGGTTGAAGTTGTTGTTTAACTTGGTTTAATGAATAACTATCATCAAATTTTTGAACATATTCTAACTGATTGATTAATGGTTTGGCTTCTTGTTCTAATTTAATTTTTTCTTTAGCAATAAGTCGCTTTGCTTCTTTAAGTTCTCTATATTTATGATTAGTAGCAACATTATATGCCATTTCTCTTGCTCGTTGTGGTGAAATAACTCTTGATGTTAAAGATTTATATTCTTGTTGCTTATATTCAAGACTATTTTTAACATCAATGACAAGGTTATCTAAAATAGTTTTTACTTCTTTAGCTGAATAACTTTGTGCTGGTAAGTTTATAATATTTTCCTTTAAAATTTGTTTTAAATTAGCTGTTTGTACATCTAATTTATCTTTTAATAACTCTAATTTTTCTCTAAGAGGTGCATTCTCTAGTAATAAATAATTAGCCTTTTTAGTTACTTTAGCTTTGAACGCACTTTGGGTAAATTTTTTGTTTGTTGGACGAAGTTGAACTTTTAAAGCACTAATGGCTTTATTGGTTTTTTCTAATTCATTATCTAATTGTTGTCTGATTTTATCATTATCTGTATTAACTATTTTATTTTGTAACTCTATGGATTTTTGGTTGAAGTTGAGCAATTTATTAGTTAAAGCTTTTTCATCTTTAGTCATTAAATCATACTTAGCTAAAGCTTTTGCTTCTTCAAAAGACAATACATCTTTACTTGTTTCTTTTATTTGATTCAACAAAAATAAAATATCATTCTTTAGTATAGAAATATCAGCTACTTTAGATTCTAACGTGTTACATCTTTCATCAATAGCATCGTTAGCTTCTTTCATACTGCTATTAATTTTATCAATCAATATTGTGTCTTTAATATTTTTTTCTGTTTCACTAGCAGCTAAAAGAAGATTAGTTCTTTCAGTAATGTATTTTCTGTTTTCTAAAAGTTTTTGCACAAGTGGATTGTTTTTATCATAAGAAGCAATCGTTCCTATATACTGTTCTGCTGGTCGATTTAAAATTTCAGCTCGTACATAATCGCCAATACGCAAAGCTTCTTCACGTTGCATTTTTAAACTTTTATGGTCAATAGTTTTATCTATACCATATTTTCTAAAGATAGCATTAGTTATATCACAATAATATTTTCTAAAATGAGTTAAGTTTTTACCAAAGTTGTCTTTAGAAAAATATCTATCTACTTTTGCTCCACCTTTATCTGTATTCACACGACAATATGTTTTAAAAAATTGTTCTGGTGGTCGTTCATTGGTTTTTTCAATATCGTCAATCATTTTGTCAGAGACCATGATATGACAATGTATTTGTTGTTTATTACTATCTAAAGCTGCTTGTTTATCATGAATGGCTACAGCATAATATTTATCTTGAAAATATTCATAGTTATTTAGTATAGTATTTACAATTTCTATATTTTGTTCTAACGTAAGTTCTTCTTGCAAAGCTAATTCAAACTCACGATAAGAAGCTTTATTTTTTCTTCCATAGACGTCAGCGGATTTAAAAAATTCTGAAGGATTTCCTTTTGCCCACTTAGGTAATTTATTGGCTTTATATACACATTGTCCATGTTTTCTCAAAAATTCTTGACGAGCAAAATCTTTTTCACGATTAATATATTCAGCATGAGCCAAGCCAACTTTATTGTCATAGTCTTTGTATTCGCCTTCACGATTAATATAATCTGCGTGTTTCTTTCCAGGAATGAAATTACCTTTTTTGTCCTTAGAAGTTTTGATTGAACAATGATAAAAAGCCAATTTTTATACCTCCTTCTTGCTAAGTTTGAGTTTAAAATTTCATAAAAATCCGCTTAATTAACTTTTAGTTCAACGAGCTTTGCGAGTGGCAAAAAACCTTGAATTTTTTCAAGTCCTATCCGTTTATGAAAATAAACGGTAAAGTGAACATTCTTCAAAATCTTAGTTTTATTGTACCATTATTTGTTATTCTTGTGTTATTGCGTTTCATTGCGTTCTATTGCGTTTGTATTTACGTATTCTATCATAAGGCATATTATTAATATATGGATATTGAAGTTGATACTAAACAAAGGCTCTTTAATCAGCAAACACAATTAGCTAAGATAACTGCACAAATTAAAGATAATGAGAAAAACCAGAAGTTTTTACAATATCAAATAGATTGTATGCAACAAAAAGAGATTAAGAAAAGACTAAAACTTATAACTAAAATTTTCTCTGAGGTAGGTACTCCAGAAAACATTGATAAAGATGTTATCACTGGTATAGCCATATCTTTAAAAGCAAATTTACTCACTGATGAACAATTAGCATTTTTTAGACAAAAAGCGAGGCGAACTAAGTGCTAGAAAATCTTGATTTTGAAGGCAGAAAAAAACGATGCGAATTTAGATTAATAGGATTAAATACTAAAAAAAATGATATTATAAAGTCTATTAATAGAATGCAAAAATTTCTGATAGAAAAAAGAAATAAACTTCAAGAAGTCGACAAAGAAATTTGTAAAACCGAAGAAGAAATATTCACTTTAGAAGCTCAGGAATTTGCTTTAAATTTAAAGAATAATAAAGTTGACATAAAAAAATTAAATGCCAATAAAGTTGCTCAAACTATAATCGAGCAGAAAGATATTTTACTAAAAGAAGAAAATGAAGTATCTCCCGATAGAGAAAATACCGAACTGCTCTTAGATGACAAATCAATAGATAACATGACGATAAATGTTGATAAAAGTGAGGAAGATTTATGAGATTATTCATAGCTGAAAAACCTTCTATGGGGATGGAAATTGCCAAAGTTTTATCTAATAAAAATAATAAATCACTAGAACGTTCTGATGGCTTTATAAGTGTTGGAAATGATGTAGTCACTTGGCAGTTTGGACATATATTAGAATTAAAATCTGCAAGTGAACTTGATCCTCAATATGAAAAATGGTCATTTGATACCTTGCCCATAATTCCGCAAAACTGGCAACGCAAAATAAAAGATGATTGTGTCAAACAGTTTAATGTTATTAAAAAATTAATAGAAAATACCGATGAAATAATTCACGCTGGCGACCCAGACCGTGAAGGTGAACTCTTAATTCGTGAAACTTTAATTCATCTTAATAATACAAAACCTGTTAAGCGAATTTTATTAAACGCTCTTGATGAAAAATCTATTTTATATGCACTAGATAATCTAAAAGATGATAGTGTATTTGATAATTTATATATCTCTGCGGAAGCTAGAACACGAGCAGATTGGTTAATTGGGATTAACTTAACTAGAGCTTATACACTAATAGGCAAAGATAATGGCTTAACCACTAGCATTAATATTGGTAGAGTTATGACACCGACTTTTTCATTGGTAGTTCAAAGAGAAAATGAAATCAGACAATTTAATGCTACTAAGTATTATTCACTGACTGCTATATTTAAAAGTAATAAAGATGAGATACAAACTAAGTTGAAAGTTCCTGACGAAATAAAAGAAAATGATTATGTAATTGATAAAACCTTAATCGAAGATATTGAAAATAAGCTCAAGAAAAATCCTTTAGCTATTATTTCAGATTATACTGTAGAGAAGAAAACAGAATACCCACTTTTACCTTATTCTTTATCTGAATTACAACTTGTAGCAGGTAAGAAATATAATTATGAACCCAAATTAGTACTGGATACTGTGCAATCACTTTATGAAAAGAAACTAACTACTTATCCACGTTCAGACTGTAGTTATCTTCCTGAAAATCAATTTGATAATGCTACAGAAATTTTAAATACACTTTCTAATATTGATGATAATTTTAAAACATTAATACAAGAAGCTAATCCTAAACTAAAAAGTAAAGCATGGAATGATAAAAAGATAACAGCTCATCATGCAATTATTCCAACAGCTAAACAATGTGATATAAACAATTTATCTGAAACAGAAAAAAATATTTATAAACTAATATCCACTTGTTATATTGCTCAATTTTATCCTGCTCATATCTACAACAAAACTGATATCAAAATTAATTGTAACGATTATATCTTTACTGCTACAGGTAAAACTATTTTAGATTTAGGCTGGAAAAAATTATATAAAGCAAACCATAATGATGAAGAAAATATTCTTCCTATATGTCATAAAGATGATAAAGTAATATTTATTAATTCAAATATTACTGAAGGAATAACTAAACCACCAAAAAGATTTACACCAGCTACACTTCTTGAAGCTATGAAAAAAATTGATAAATTTGTCAAAGCCCCTGAAGTGAAAGCAATATTAAAAAATGTATCTGGAATTGGTACTGAAGCTACTAGAGCGTCAATCATTGAAAAGTTACTAGACAAGAATTTTATAACAAAAGATAAACAAAATCTTATTCCTACTAAATACGGAGAAAGTATTTATAAAATATTACCACATTTTCTAAAAACGCCAGACATAACGGCTATATGGGAAAATGAACTTAGTAAAATTGCTGAAGGTACGGGTGATGTACAAAAATTTTTAGGTGGGCAAATAAAAATCATTAACGAAGCTATCAAGCAAACTAAAACTTTAAAACTTGATATAGATATGCCAAAATGTCCATATTGTCATAGTATATTGCGACCAGTTATTTCTAAAAAGACCAATCTTAAATATTGGATATGTAAAAACTTTTCTACTGCTGAAGATAATAAATGCAAAAAGGGAATTTTTTCAGATAAAGATGATAAACCTGTATTAATTCATTGTAATAAATGTAGAAAAGGATATATGAAAAAGAATATCAGTAAGGATAATAAAATCTTTTGGGGTTGTGATAATTACCCAAAATGTAAAAATATTATGTCTGATAAAAATGGATTGCCTAATAACTCTACAAATACAAAAAGAAAGAAGTTGTTCAAATGACTACATATGAAAGCAAACAATTATTAAAACCAGTAATAAGTATCACAGAAGGCATTGAACTTGGTACAGTTAGTGATATTATCATTGATGGAGAAAACAAAAAAGTAATCGCTCTTGGTATAACTAAAGATAAACTTTTTTATAAAGCCTTACGTGTAATTCCTTTTGAAAAAATATCCTCAATCAATGAAGATAATATCTTAGTTATGTCATCAAAAGATATTATCTCGTACAAAGATTTCAACCTAGACCTTGAAAAAATCTTGCAAGATAGAATTAATATTTTAAACACAATTTGCCTTAGTGGTGGTAAAAAATGCGGAACAGTAACAGAATATACTATTGATGAACAAGGCAATATCTTAAACTGCAAAATAATTTACGAGAAAACCGTTAATGTTAAAGATATCAATATTTTTGCTAAAGATTATACAATCATGAAAAATACTGATAACACCGAAGTAATATCTACTAAAAAAATAGATAATGTCATAACTAAACAAGATGAACCTATACAAAAAGCTACAGTAATTCAAAGCACAAAGCAAAATACTAAAAATGAAAAAAATATTAATGACAAAAATTTGAATTTGACCTATAAAATGTTTCTAGGTAAAACTTTAAAAGAACCACTTACTATAAACAATAAAACATATCCTGTAGATACAGTATTAACAAAACAAATGATTGATGATATAATTGCTGTAAATAAAATTAATGCTTTAGGAAAATTTGTTAATATGTAACTATGTTTAAGAGGTGATAATCAATGACTAAAAGTAAACAAGTAGTATATCAAGATAATGAATATGTTATTTTTGAAGATGGCTCTGGTGGAGCTATTATGTCTGATGAAGAAATAGAAGATGCTGAAAAATTTGATGAATGGTTTAATTCCTTGAGTAAAGAAGAACAAGATGCTTATATTCAAGATTTAAGAGACCATGGACTTTTAGATGAAGACGAGGAATTATAAAAATAAGTAAATGCAGATTACTTATTCTTGTAATTCCTGTGTATTTCAATCATTTCCAGTAATACTAATGGTATAACCTTCAGCTAAACAAACAAGTTTTACAGTATGTTGTTTTTTATATTTTACAAAAACAATTCCATTATTTTGATATAAAAATTTCAATGCTTTGTGAAAATAACTATTCACATTTCTTCTATCAAGTTTAAAACTATATACTTTTTCTTGATTATTGCCTTTTATATATAAAATCATGCTCATTTTTTATACTCCTTATAAAGTCGTGCTAGAATTAGCTAGCACGGCTTTTTTTATTTCAGTTACTAACTTAGAAAGGTATTTCTTCATCTGGTGCATTATCTTTAGTGATTTCCTCTTGACTTATATTTTGTTCTTAATTTTGAAGTTGTTCATTTCCTGTTGCAACTTTCGACCCCATAAATTCAAGTTCTTGAGCAATGACCTCAGCAATATAATGCTTTTTGCCATCTTGAGCCACATAATCTCTGATTTGTAAATGTCCTTCAACTAATATTTGACTTCCTTTTGTTAAGTATTTACTACATACTTCAGCTAATTTATTCCATACAATAATCGGAATAAAATCTGCTTGTTGTTTTTCCTTATCTTTGCTAACTCTACGATTTACAGACAAAATAAAACGTGCTATTGCTTTTCCTGTTTGAGTGTATCTCATTTCAATATCCTTGGTAAGTCTTCCAGCTAATATTACTTTGTTCATGATAAAAACCTCACTTTGTTTATATTTCCCTTGCGACTATTTTTTTTCGCTTTTCGCACGTCTTTAGATAATGACAGAAAGGAAAAAAGCAAGGGTAGCGAAGCTATACATTTTACCCTTGTTTTTTTTGAATGAATGACATTACAGTGCGAATAGAAAAGCGATAAAAATTTATTTTATCATTGATCCGAAAGATTTATTCTTGTATCATATGACGATTTTTTAGCTTAATATATAAATAAAAAATAGCAGATTATAAACTAAGTTATAATCTGCTGATATTATTTTATCTTATTATTTATTTAGTTGTTGACTTAATCGAATTTCTTTTGTTTAAAATGTTAAGCTATAGCTTCTGCTATATTATTTATTTGTTCTATATCTGTTGTCGCTACATAAAGTTTTGTTTCCTTAGCAAATTCTAAAACCAGTTTATTTAGTACAATATCATTTTTTACAGATATATTATTAAAAAGTTTTGCTTGAACAATAGCATTTTCTTTTATTTCCAATAGAATTTTCGGTTTTCCCACATTATCACTTATTACAACAAGCTGTAACTTCTCCGATATTCTATCTTTATATCCAGCAGAACAATTTCTAAGATTTTGAGCAACATACTTTAAATGACTGTACTTATTTATGCAGGTACTTTTAAATCTGCTATTCATCATATATAAATTAAATCTATTTAATATATTTTTAGGTAAATTAAAAACAATTTCCTGCTCTGGCTGTTTGGCAACATTTACAGCGAGTCAATCATGTAAATCTTTAAATCTTACTTTTTCTTGTTTAAACCTGCTTTTTGTATCATTATTGGCTGTATGCCATAAGTTCATAATATCTATCAATTTATAGTTTTTCTTTAAAATATCGGTAAGCTTCATATTTTGATAGAATTTTAGATAAAAGACATTTATGAACTCGCACGTTTTACGCAATTGTTCGGTATAGTTATTAATAATTGTATTCCAAGCCATATACGGGTCTTTGTGTAGGTACTTATCATAAAGATTAAGCATCGTATCAGCAATATTAGTATCTTTTATGGAATATATCGGCAGTAGAAAATATAAATTATAATAAGAAAAACAGTTCAAAATATTTTTTCTATAAGGCAAAGATAAAGCAGAAAAAATCGCCTGATGATATGTCAGATGTTTTTCTTTCATCATCTTGAATGCTTGTTTTTCAAAATTTTGTTTTATAACCGTATCAATAAAGGCTTTCTTTAATTCTGGAAAACTATCATTATAAGATACATTATGACTATCCCAAAATCTGAATATCTCGTGTTAATCTCCCTACACCGTAAACTTTCATTTCACACACTCCGTTTCATTTTCTTCAAATAAATTCATTTCATCATTTTTCTTAGATTTAATACTTTCAGCCGATTTTTGTTCTTTATCTTTATCATCTTTCTTTTTCTCTACCTGTCTAAATTTCTCTAACTCATCAAAAGCAGGTTTATGTTTATTCAACAATTTCTCAAGATGATTTAACGCTTTAATCTGTGATGTAAGATATGCCTTAACAACATTGTTATTTTCCTTGTTAGGCTGACTATTATCGTAGAGCATGAACCTATACATATCCTCAAAGACTTCATTTTCCATTTTTATCATTCGCTCAACACGAGAGATATCTTTTATTTTGGTTATATCACTATCTAATTCGTTTATATTTAGCATTTCATTATCCTTTCATTTGGTGATAGAAGGAAAATCCTTCTATCACTCAGTATTCACTTGGAAATAGTACAGTAATAATTCGTTTTTTAGGTTCATTACAGGCGTCAGCGATAATCCATATTTTTGTTTTATCTATCAGATATGCTCCTAAAATCCTGTCGCCTGTTTTTAAAGCTTCATTGTTTAATTGTATATCATCTCTATGTATACAGCCCCAATCGCCTTTTAAAAAAGAGCCAATACAATTTGCAATTTTTTGAAATACCTTATCTGATGTTATAAATCTGCTAATATCATGTGATAAGTATAAATTAGATTGTTCAAAACTTATATCACTATTTGCGTCAAAATTAATAATTGCCATAAAACCTTTACAAATAATAAATTTTTTCATTTCAATCACTCCTATAAGTAAATGTACATACTGTTATATCTATAACCATAAGATACTGTAAGCCCTATTTTGTAAGCTAGTTTTTCAACCTCAAAATCATCATTACCCAGTCCTAAAACAATATTTTTTCTTATCAACAGTTGTAAAACTGTATGAGCTGAATTGTATTTACCTTGTTTCAGAAAATCATGGTAGGCAAATATAAGTCTTTTCTTTTTCATCTAATCACCTCTTATTTAACGACTATTTTTTTGTTGATTTTCGCACATTTTATTTAAGCAATATAAAAAAAGACTACAAGGACAGCGTAAGCTGCAACGTTAATCCTTGTAGTCTTTTTGGTTATTGCTAAAATGTGCCAAAGAAAAGCAAAACATTATTTTATCATACTAAATTTAACTATCATATTTTTTATCATTAGTTTGAAATAATTTTAAAAATAAATATTTTCATATATTCTATAAAAAACTGATGAGTAACTAACTGGTAGTAAACAAAACTATCGTTATAGCCTTATTTATCAAGATATATATTTTACCTCTAAGTCAATAAGATTTTTCAAATTATTTAGTATATTTATGTTCGATTTTGTAACGAAGATAATTTAAGCGTTCTAATTGTTTTTCACGAAAATGGATTTCATCAAGAAGTTCATTGCGTTTTTTATTTAAACTATATAGTTGTAATTTATCACTATGATTATTTTTATCGAGCAATAGACGCATGTAATTTTCAATTTCTTCAATATTAAAACCTATATCATGTAAGGTCATGATTAAACTTAGATTTTCTAAATCACTATCATCATATTGCCATGAACCCATGACTTTTTTTACTGCATTACATAAACCCCATTTTTCATATTCATGCAAAATTTCTAAGGGAATGTTATAAAGTTTACTTGCTTCATCAATTGTCATCTTAATACTTCCTTATTTCGTTTTAATTGAATTTAATAATGAGCATTTTATTTTGCAAAATAAAAAAGTAGGTATTCTATTTCTTTGAACACCTACATTGTAATATATTTATTTAATTATGACTAATACTTATATTTCATAATAAATAATGCTTTTTAAGCATTTTTAATACTTTTGATAAAATGGAACATAGTTTGTGAATATATATGATTTTTCTTCCAAATGAGAACTGCCCCTGTTTTTATTTCAGGAAATAATGGTATGAAGCGTAAATCTTGATATAAGTTATCAAAATTAAGATTAAAACAAAGGGCTACACCAATTTGATGCTTTACCATATTAGCAGCATTTAAAATTAGATTATATGTTGCTACAATATTTAATTTTTCTGAAGAATTATTAAACCAATTAATTAATTCATTTTGTACTGCTGTACGTTTAGCAATGATTAGTGGTTCATTGATTAAATCGTTAGGTGTGATAAATGTTTTTTGAGCTAATCTATGTTTTTCATGGACTAAAATGCCCCATTGCTCTTTTTGCGGTAAACGAAAGAAATTATATTTACTGATATCAACTGGTTCAGTTACTAATCCCATATCTAAAAGACCATTTTCTATGCGTTCTTTAATTTCATCTGCAGTAGTACTATGAATATGGAATTTTACTAATGGATGAACTCTATGGAAATCTTTTATTTTTTGAGATAAATATGACATATTTTGAGTTTCCCCACAACCTATAGAAATTTCTCCAACTAAATCATCACATTCTTTTGTCAGCTCTTGTTGTGTTTTTTCCATTAGAGAAATTATTTCTTTAGCACGACGACGCAATAACATACCATCTTCAGTTAAAATAATACGATGCTTACTTCGTTGAAATAAAGTTACTCCGAGTTCTTCTTCTAATTGGATAAGTTGTCTAGATAAAGTGGCTGTGTAATATGCAACAAATTAGCTGCTTTTGTTATATTTTCTTCGCGAGCTACCATTAAAAAATATTTTAATAAACGAAATTCCATAAAAGCACCTTCTAAAATTTTTATTTGATGTAATTATAGGATATATAAATATATTTGGCTAGAATTTAATTTGCAGGTATTTATTATTTAATAGCGAATAAATTTTTATAGTGAATAAATTTATGGTTAGGAAGTGGATTTATGAGTTTAAAATTAGTTATAGCGGAAACAATAGGTATAAATGAAAAAACTTTGAATGAATTAGCAAAAGATATTTTGCCTCAAGATGTAGAAATCAAGTATTATAATTCTTTAGCAGATAGCGATGAAGAAAAAATTAAACGCTGTAAAGATGCTGATGCAGTTATAATAGCTAATAAACCATATAGAGAAAATGTTTTAAAAGCATGTAGTAATTTAAAAATGCTCTCTGTTGCTTTTACTGGTGTAGACCATGTAGATATGGATTATTGTCATGAACATGATATCTTAGTTTCTAATTGTTCAGGATATGCAAATGAAGCTGTCAGCGAGCTTGTAATCGGTATGTGTATAAGTCTGTATAGAAAATTAGCTGAGTGTGGTATAGCTACAAAAAATCATGAGACAAGTAATGGTCTTCGCGGGTTAGAACTTTGTCATAAAAAATTTGGTATTATTGGAGCAGGTGCTATTGGTTTAAAAGTAGCAAAGTTAGCTAAAGCTTTTGGTTGTGAAGTGTATTGTTATCGCAGACATATTCTTGAAAATAGTGAATTTAAATTTGTAAATATGGATACTATTTTAAAAGAATGCGATATTATTTCACTGCATATGCCACTTACAAAAGAAACTACATGTATGATAAATGCAGAAAAAATTGCTTTAATGAAGAAAAATGCTATTTTAATCAATACAGCTAGAGGAAAAGTTATCGATACTCAAGCTTTAGCTGATGCTTTAAATAAGGGAAAAATTGCTGGTGCTGGCGTTGATGTTTTTGATACAGAACCACCTATTGGAGCAGAAAACCCATTGTTGACGGCTAAAAATGTTGTGTTATCTCCACATATTGGATTTGATACGCAAGAAGCTATGCAGAAAAGAGCTATTATAGCTTTAGAAAATATTGCAAAATGGATTGAGGGAAAACCACAAAATATTATGTAATATTTTATAGAAGACATTAGAAAATATATTTATATAAAGATATGGTCTGATTTTATAGGGCTTTGTAATTGAGAATTTATAACTTGTAATCAAAGATATAGATATGCTATTATAGTACTAGCAGGTTTAAGTTTGTGGGGAGGATAAATATGTTATTGACTATTTTGATGATTATAGATGCGTTAGTAGCAATTGGCTTGATTGCTTCTGTGCTTATGCAAGAAGGTAAAACTGCTGGCATGGGAAGTTTATCAGGACAAAATGAAACGGCTTTTAGTAGCAGTGCTCGCGGTATGGATGCATTAATGGCTCGTTTCACTGTGTTTTTTGCTGTACTGTTTATGATAATTACTTTAATCATAGCTAAAATGGTAGCATAAAAAACTATTCTCTATCTATTTGAATTAATTTAAAGTAGATAGAGATTTTTTTTTATCAAATAGTGTAATATTTTATTTAATAAGTCATTTATAATAATATTTTAAAATTTAGGAGGTATTTTTATGATTACTAGTGGTGCAGAGCCATTTTTGTTACCTGGAGGTTCAAAAGGTGTATTATTGATACATGGATTTACAGGCTCGCCTTCTGAAATGATATTATTAGGAAATTATTTATACAGACAAGGTTATACTGTATTAGGTGTGCGCTTAGCTGGTCATGGTACGACTGTAGAAGAAATGGCTAATACTAATTGGCATGAATGGTATCATAGTGCATGTGATGGATATCATTTATTGCGTGGTATTTGCAGTGAAATATCTGTAATTGGTCTATCTATGGGCGGTTTATTAGCTATGCGAATTGGCAGGGATTTTCCTGTGAAAAAAATAATTTCAATGTCTGCTCCTGTATATATAGCTAATGAACGCAATTTAAGATTTTTACCACCACTTGAAAAATCAGTGGGACGATATCAGCGTAAAAATAGACGAGAATTACCTGAACTAGCTAAAAGATACAATGTATCTTATAATAAAATGCCACTTGTCTGTGTGCATCAATTGTTGGAGATAATAGCCAAAACAAAAGAAATTCTACCAGAAATTTCAAAACCAATTTTGATTGTTCAAAGTAAAAATGACCATACAGTAAAAGAAGAAAGTGGTCAATATATTTATGACCATATTGGTAGCAAGGATAAACAATTATTTAAATTGAATTTTTCAGGTCATTTAGTTACTTTGGATATTGAACATGACAAATTATTTAATAAAATAGAGAATTTTTTGAAATAAATTATTTAGAGATTAGATAGAGGATAAATTTATGAGTTTACAAGAAAAAATAATGGAATATATGCAAACTAAAGCTAAAAGACCGATGAGTCAGGAAGATTTATTATATGCTTTGGCTTTAGAAGCAGATGAAATAAAGCAATTACCCTCTGTGATGGAAGAATTAGAGCGAAAAAATCTATTAATTCAAAATCGAAGCGGTCTATTTGGTTTACCAAAACATATGAATTTAGTCATAGGAAAAATGAGTATCACGTCTAAAGGATTTGGTTTTGTTATTCCAGATAATGGGCTAGAAGAAGGTAAAGCTAAAGTCGATGATATCTTCATTCCTGCTGGTATGTTAAATTCAGCAATGAATAATGATAAGGTTTTAGTGCGTATCACTACTGAAAGAAGTAGTTTCACTAAACGTGAAGGCGAAGTTATTCGCATATTAGAACGTGCTAATAATAAAGTTGTAGGTACATTTGAAAGCAGTAGAACATTTGGTTTTGTAGTTCCAGATGATAGCCGTTTAAATCAAGATATTTTTATTGAAGGTCGCAATTTTAATGGGGCAAAAGTAGGCATGAAAGTAGTTGCTGAAATCACTAAATGGCCGACAAAAAATCATAGTCCAGAAGGGAAAATTATAGAAGTTCTTGGAAAAATAGGTGCACCTGGCGTAGATATTTTATCAGTAATGCGTCAATATGATTTATCAGAGCAATTTCCTGTAGATGTACAAGAAGAAGCTAAACAGATTGAGCAAGTACCTAGTAAGGCAGAATGCAATAAACGCAAGGATAGACGCCATTTACAAATTGTAACTATTGATGGTGAAGATGCCAAAGATTTAGATGATGGTGTTTATGCAGAAAAATTGCCAAATGGGAATTTTTTCTTAGGTGTATATATTGCTGATGTTAGTCATTATGTAAAAGCATTTTCACCTTTAGATAAAGAGGCATATAATCGCGGTACAAGTGTATATTTAGCAGATAGAGTTATTCCTATGTTGCCTGTGGAGTTGTCCAATGGTATCTGTAGTTTAAATGCTGGCGAAGATAGACTTTCCATGTGTGCGGAAATGGAAATTGACGCAAATGGCTCTGTTATTAAATACGATATTTTCCCTACAGTTATTCATGTATATCGTCGATTAACGTATAAATTAGTAAATCGTATCTTAGTGGAAAAAGATACGCAAATGATTGAGGACAATCAAGATATTTTGCCATTGTTGCATAATTTAGAAGCTGTATATAAAGTTTTAAATAAACGACGTCAAATGCGTGGAGCTATAGATTTTGATATCCCTGAAGTTAAAGTAAAATTGAATGCCAAAGGTCAAGCTGTAGGTCTTGTAAAACGTGAACATGGCTTAGGTGAATCTATTATTGAAGAATGTATGTTAGTGGCTAATGAAACTGTAGCCGAACATATGGCTAGAAAAGAATTGCCTTTTATTTACCGTGTGCATGAAGAACCTGTAGAAGATAAAATGTTTGCCTTAAATGAATTATTAGCTAATTTTAATCTACATTTAAATCGCAACACTGAAGGTGAAATTGAACCTAGAGCTGTTCAAGAGGTATTAAATTCTATAAAAGGAAAGCCAGAAGAAAAAATTATTTCTGCTGTAGCTTTGCGTAGTATGCAACAAGCTAAATATAAGGCAGAAAATTTAGGGCATTTTGGCTTAGCTGCTAAATATTATACGCATTTTACTTCACCAATTAGACGTTATCCAGATTTAATCGTTCATCGTTTATTAAAAGAACAATTAAAGGGAAAAATGACAGTAGAACGTCAAGAAAAATTGAAATCAAGATTACCTGAAGTGGCTACACATACATCTAAACAAGAGCGTGTGGCTACAGAAGCAGAACGTGAAACGACTTTAATTAAGGAAATTGAATATATGGCTCGTTTCTTAGGTGATGAATTCCATGGTATTATCAGTGGTGTTACTGCTTTTGGTATTTTTGTAGAATTAGATAATGGCGTAGAAGGTTTAGTTCATGTTTCTACCATGGTAAATGATTATTATGAATATGTAGAGAAAGAATACGCACTCGTTGGCGAAATGACTAATTTCAGATATCGTTTAGGTGATGAAGTAACTGTTATTTTGACAAGAGCAAGTATTAAAGAACGTTCTATTGATTTTATTTTAAAAGACAATGGTAAGATGCCACTTGTTTTTGAAGATGATATAATCGCTAAACCATTTTTTACAGAAATCAATAATAATGTGAAAAAAGATTTAAAGATTAAGGAAAATTTTTCTAAAGAAAATAAAGCAAGCAAAAAGCAAGCGGATAAATATAAACGCAAAAAACGTAAAGATAAAGAGCATAAAAAAATAGAGGAAAAAAGAAAGAAATCTATTGCAAAAATAGAAGGTAAGAAAAAAGATAACAAGAAAAGTGCTTTTTATGATAAAATTTATACGAAGAAAACTTGTAAAAAAAGTGGCACCAAAGAACGTGTGCGCGATAGAGTTTCAAAAGGCAAACGCCGTAAAAAATAAATATTTTAGACAATAAGTAAGGTTGATTTTATGGGAAAGAAAAATGCAAGTGTAAAAATTGTTTGTGAAAATAGAAAGGCTCGTCATGATTATTTTATTCATGAAACATATGAAGCTGGGATTGTTTTGGTAGGTACAGAAGTTAAATCTCTTCGTGCAGGCAAAGCTAATTTAAAAGATAGCTTTGCTAAAATCAAAAATAATGAAATCTTTTTGGATAATATGCATATCAGTCCTTATGAACAGGGCAATATTTTCAATCATGATCCACTTCGTGCTAGAAAATTACTTATGCATAAAATAGAAATAGTAAAATTATCCAGTAAAATCAAAGAAAAAGGTTTTACATTAGTACCATTAAAAGTTTATTTTAGCAAAGGTAGAGCTAAAGTGGCTTTAGGTCTTGCTACTGGTAAGAAAAATTATGATAAACGTCAAGCTTTGGCAGAAAAAGCTGCAAAACGTGATGTTGAACGTGCATTGAAAGAACGTCAAAAATATTAAATATAGCTAAGTGAGATGGTGATTAATTATTTATGTGGGAAAAGATAAAATCTATATTAACTACTACTAAATATCAAGTTAGAATTGGCTTGGCTGTAGTATTAATATTTTTAGGCGGATACAATTTGTTTCTCATCGGCGATGATGAAGGACATGGTGATAATATTTCTATAAAAATAGAAAGTGGCATGTCTACAGAAGAAATTGCTCAAAATTTGCAAGAACATGCTATAATAAACAATGGTCTTGGTTTTCGCATTTTAGCTCGTTTAGAAGGCAAGGATACTCAGTTTAAAGAAGGTATTTATTATTTTCGTGTGGGTATGAATATAAATTCTGTTCTTGATAGATTGGTTCAAGGGCCAGAAAATCAAGTAGTTAGAATAACTATTCCAGAAGGTTTCACTGTAGAAGATATTGCTAATTTATTAGAAAAAGAAAATTTGACTACAAAAGAGGAATTTTGCAAAGTAGCAAAAGATTATACTCCATATGATTATATGAAGGAAGCTACAGAAAATAAGGATATTAAATATGCTGTAGAGGGATTTTTATTTCCTGATACTTATGATATTGATAGGTCTTATGGTGCAAAACAAATCATGCAAATCATGGTAGATAATTTTGACCATAGATTAAATAGTGAAATGCGTGAACGCGCTAAAGAGGAAAATTTATCTATTTTTAAATTAGTAACTATGGCATCTTTGGTGGAAAAAGAAGCTAAATTTGCAGAAGATAGACCAATTATCGCTGATGTATTTTTCAAACGACTAGAAAATCATATGATGTTACAATCTGATGCGACTATTCAATATGCTTTAGATGAACATAAGGAAGAGTTTAGCATTGAAGATACAAAACTAGATTCTCCATATAATACGTATCAACATGAAGGATTGACTCCAGGGCCAATTGGAAATCCAGGTCTTGCTTCTATTGAGGCTGTGTTATATCCAGCAACTACAGATTATTTGTATTTTGTGGCAGATAGTGAAGGTCATAATCATTATAGTGTAACATATGATGAACATTTAAAAGTTATTGAAGAAATATATGGTGAATAAATAATAAGTAAGAGGAATTAAAACGTGGAAGCTTTATTTAAGCAAATGGAAGATTTTGCGAAAGAAAATAAAGTACCAATCATTAATGAAAATGGCAGAAAGGTTTTTATTGAGATAATAAAAAAATATAAGCCACAAAGAGTTTTGGAAATTGGTACTGCGATAGGTTATTCTGCATTATTAACTACTTATTATGGTGCAGAAAATGCAAAGATTGTTTCTTTGGAATTAGATGAAGAACGCGCAAAACAGGCTCAAGATTTTATAAATCAATCTGCATATAGAGAACAGATTGAAATTATTTTAGGTGATGCCGCTGAAAATATAGAAAAACTAGATAAAAATTATAAATTTGATATGGTTTTTATCGATGCAGCGAAAGGACAATATCCTGATTATTTGCAGAAAGTATTACCATTATTAGCTGATGATGGCATTATTTTAGCTGATAATGTATTATTTCGCGGTTATGTAATGAGTGAAGAAAAGCCACCTCGCCGATATAAGACGATTGTAAAAAGATTGCGAGAATATATTGCTATGGTAAGTGATACAGATAAATTTACAACAGAGATTTTTGAAAATGGCGATGGTTTGGCTTTAACTAAAAGATTGAAAACTAATTAATTTTTTGGAGGAACAATGCAAAATACAATAAAAAAACCTGAATTATTAGCACCAGCAGGAAATTTGGAAAAATTAAAAATGGCTATTTTATATGGAGCAGATGCTGTATATCTTGGCGGAAAACGCTTTGGGCTTCGTGCTTATGGCGGTAATTTTTCTAAAGAAGAAATGATTGAAGGCGTTAAATTTGCTCATGAACGTGGTAGAAAAGTTTATGTAACAGCAAATATTTTTCCGCATAATAATGATATAAATGAGATTTTACCATATCTACAAGAATTGGTAGAGGTTGGTGTTGATGCTGTTTTAGTATCTGATATCGGTTTATTCATGCTCATTAAAAATGAAGTGCCAAATCTTGAAGTTCATATTAGTACACAGGCTAATAATACTAACTGGAGAGCTGTTAAAGCCTGGCAAGATTTAGGAGCAGAACGCGTTGTATTAGCTCGTGAACTTTCTTTTGCTGAGATAAAAGAAATTCGTGAAAAAACTGATGTGGAATTAGAAATGTTTGTACATGGTGCAATGTGTATTTCTTATTCTGGTCGTTGCTTAATCAGCAATTATTTAACAGGTAGAGATTCTAATCGTGGAGCATGTACTCAACCTTGCCGTTGGAAATATAATTTAACTGAAGAAAAACGTCCTGGTCAATTTTTCCCTGTAACTGAAGATGAAAATGGAACATATTTCTTTAATTCTAAAGATATGTGTTTACTTCCTTATCTAAAAGATATCATCGAATGTGGCGTAGATAGCTTAAAAATTGAAGGTCGTATGAAATCTATTCATTATGTAGCTAGTGTAGTAAGTGCATATCGTCATGCTATCGATAGTTATTTTGAAAATCCAGAAGAATTCACGATTAAACAAGAATGGATAGATGAATTAAATAAAGTTTCTCATCGTGAATATACAAGTGGTTTCTCTTATCATAAAACTTCTTGTGATGATCAAATTTACAACACAACATCTTATGAACATACATCTGATTTTGTAGGCTTAGTACTTGATTATGATGAAGAAACTAAAATTGCTACTATACAGCAACGTAATCATTTAACAGTTGGACAAGAAATAGAATTCTTCCAGCCTGATGCACCTTTATTTAAACAAACTATTACAGAAATGTTTAATGATGAAGGTATTTCCATAGAAGTAGCACCACATCCACAACAGATTATTACTATGAAAATGGATAAACCTGTTGTGCCATATACAATTTTAAGACGTGATGTAGTTACTGAAGAAAATTAAATAAAAAAAGCGTTATAATCATTTATTTACAGATTGATATGCACCCAAAATATTGGACATATTAATTAAGCTACTAATTGAGACTTAGTTCTGTATTCTACAGGACTAAGTCCTTTTAGTTTTATCTTTATCCGTTTTGTATTATAATATTTTATAT